>VOFK01003227.1_pt1 | contig 257564 bp, 186 predicted proteins | sample 5384121 | NCBI WGS metagenome assembly VOFK01 (sample SAMN12384730, study PRJNA508395) | human gut metagenome | isolation source: healthy gut J | host: Homo sapiens | reverse complement strand
GAACAAAGTGTTATCTTTGCATCCGCAATTAATTTTTTTAAATGAAATGAAATGACAAATAGGTGAGTGGTCCCGTTTTGATGTGCTGCGTGAAAGTTTGCCTGTAATCTGGATGCCTGCAAAGGGTGCTTGTTGTATTGGGGATGCCGGAAGCTCCGGTGGAACTGGATGAAATAGAAAAGCTGGAAGAAGTACTGCCTGTGATTTGGGAAGAACGCTCCTCAGGGGCACGTACCGTTATAGAAACAAGGTGTAATTATACTGATTTAGCGAGGGTGATCACGGCTCCATTGTCAACAACAAAGAGTTTAATGTTTTACTTGTTATGATGAGAAGGTTTGTTGTTATTGCGCTATTGAAAGGCATATCCAGACGGAAAAGACAGATTTCTACAAACCTGTTTCCTGTCATTTAATATCCGATCAGGGTGAGGAAATTACGGGTTTATAAGGCAGTGAATTATAACCGTTGGGATGTGTGTAAAAAAAGCCGCTGTATTGCTGGGGGTGGAAGAGAATCTCTGCCGGTATACAGGTTTCTGAAAGAACCGTTGATACATGTAAAGTTCGGTGAGGATTGGTATGCTGAGTTGGAATTGGTGGCAGAAGGATGAAAGAAACAGAATCTGTTGTAAAAGATAGTACGGAACCATCTCACGGAGTGTCTTTTTTCTATTTCGTGAGCTGAAAAAGAAAAACGCCGGATAACAGGATTTTCCTGTCCATCCGGCGTTTCTTCGATATAAGATGTGAGGTTGGTTAATAAAAACGTGTTATTCAGTGACTAATCACTAATCGTAAATCATTAATCACTGTTTTTCTTACGCATCAATATTTGCATACGTTGCATTCTTCTCAATGAAATCGCGGCGTGGTCAACGTCTTCACCATCAGCATGGAAAGATATAATCCACTTCGGCGGCATTTTCAATGCTTATCTGTTTCAACATACGGTTTTCAGGGTTCATGGTTGTACTCCACAACTGTTCCGGGTTCATTTCACCCAAACCTTTGTAGCGTTGTGTATGTACTGGCATTTTCCCTGAACCACCACCATAAAGTGTCGATAAATTTCTGGCGTTGTTGTCTGTCCAGCAATATTCCTCCACTTTACCTTTTGCAGAGATAGAGGGGCGGAGTAGCGATATACAGGTATCCGTTGCGGATTACCTGCGGGAAGTAGCGGAAGAAGAGCGTCATGATCAGCGTGTCGATGTGAGAACCATCGACGTCGGCATCGGTCATGATAATCACTTTCTTATATCTCAACTTATCAATATTTGCTTCCTTGCTGTCTTCGCCATCCACACCGAAGCGGATGCCGAGAGCTTGGATGATATTGTTGACTTCATCACTCTCGAACGCTTTATGCCACATGGCCTTTTTCCACATTCAGGATTTTACCGCGAAGCGGCAGAATAGCCTGGAATCTACGGTCGCGGCCTTGCTTTTGGCAGAACCACCTGCCGAGTCACCCTCGACCAGGAACAATTCGCATTCTTCGGGATCCTTGCTTGAACAGTCGGCCAACTTACCCGGCATACCGCCACCGGACATCGGTGACTTACGTTGCACGGATTCACGCGCCTTTACGTGCGGCAACACGTGCCTGTGCGGCCAGAATCACTTTGTCTACCACCATCTTGGCTTCCTTCGGATGCTCTTCCAGATAATAGTTCAGTGCTTCACCTACAGCTTGGTCTACGGCTCCCATAACTTCGCTGTTTCCGAGCTTCGTCTTGGTCTGGCCTTCAAACTGCGGTTCTGCCACTTTAATAGAGATTACAGCCGTCAGACCTTCACGGAAGTCATCGCCTGCGATTTCTACTTTAGCTTTTTCCAGCATCTTGTTGTCTTCGGCATATTTCTTCAGCGTACGGGTCAGTGCGCGGCGGAAACCTGCAAGGTGCGTACCACCTTCGATGGTATTGATATTGTTTACGTAAGAGTGGATATTTTCGTTATAAGACGTATTGTACATGATAGCCACTTCCACCGGTGTGCCTTGTTTCTCTGTGTTGATGTAGATTACATCATTTACCAGATGTTCGCGGGAAGAGTCGATGTAGCGGACGAATTCCTTCAAACCTTCTTCCGAGTAGAAAACTTCCATCTTGGCGTTGTTTTCTTCATCTTTTACACGAAGGTCGGTCAGAGTGATCTTGATGCCTGCATTCAGATAGGCCAACTCGCGCATACGGGTAGCAAGGATCTCGTAGTTGTAAACGGTTTCCGTGAAGATCGTGTTATCCGGCCAGAATTGCTGACGTGTACCTGTAATATCGCTTGTTCCGATTTCCTTTACCGGATACAGCGGATGTCCGCATTCATATTCCTGCTGATAGATTTTTCCGTTACGGAAAACCTGCGTAGTCATGTGTGTGGACAGAGCGTTCACACAAGATACACCTACACCGTGCAAACCTCCGGATACTTTGTAAGATCCCTTGTCGAACTTACCGCCGGCATGCAATACGGTCATGACAACTTCAAGGCTGACTTCTTCTCTTTTTCGTGAAAATCAACCGGAATACCACGTCCGTTATCCTGTACAGTGATGGAATTATCTTCGTTGATGGTTACTTCAATGTGGTCGCAATAGCCGGCGAGCGCTTCGTCGATAGAGTTATCCACAACTTCATAAACCAGGTGGTGAAGTCCTTTCGTACTAATGTCACCAATATACATCGCGGGACGCTTTCTAACAGCTTCCAAACCTTCCAGAACCTGGATGTTCTCGGCTGAATAGCTCCCGTTATTGGAGTTAATCTGTTCTTCAGTCATAATCTAATTTCCTTATTCAAATAACAGAGCAAATATAGTGAAAATTCGTGAGATACGAAACTAAACTGAGTGATAAATTTCATTCGTTTACAGCTTTTTAGCTTCTTGCAGAAGGTGTCTGGAACGGGGTGGGGCGATAGGTACAGATGCAGAAAAAGTCGGACTAAAAAGTCCGACTTTCCTTGTATATCTTTTGTGTAATATTAATTAGCTTATCCTAGCTTATTAATGTAGAGAGCCAACTTTGACTTCAAGTTGTTAGCTTTGTTCTTATGGATTACATTGGTCTTAGCCAATTTGTCCAATATCTTAGTTACGCCCGGGTACATTGCAGCAGCTTCTGCTTTGTCGGTTGTAGAACGAAGCTTTCTAACAGCGTTTCTCATGGTTTTGCCATAATATCTGTTGTGAAGTCTTCTAGTCTCTTCTTGTCTGATTCTTTTCAGTGATGATTTGTGATTTGCCATCTCGACTAATCTTTTTTAATTCGTTTATTTTTTTAATTGTAGCCCGTGGGGGAATCGAACCCCCCTTTCAAGAATGAAAATCTTGCGTCCTAACCGATAGACGAACGGGCCATCCTTTGGTGAGCATTTCTGCTCTTGCAGAGAGATTATCTCTCGTTTGCGGTTGCAAATGTAGGGACTATTTTTGAATTGGCAAAATAATCTATAGAAAAAAATAGAAAGATTTGTAGAATTTATTCTATATTTTTGTGTTTGTAGCCTGAATATCAGGTGGATAATGTCTTTTATTTTTTTGCTTCTTTGCCTGCATTTTTTTATTTATCCTTGTTTTATTCCCGTTATTTCCGGCTTTTCGTAGTTTTGTTACCGGATTGAAACCAAAGCTTGAAGCGCGGATGTTACAGAAAACGCTGGGGATTGTGCTGCATACCCTGAAATATAACGATACCTCTCTTATTGCGGACATCTATACGGAGACGGCCGGCCGTGCTTCGTTCATTGTAAAGATACCCCGTTCGCGGAAGGCTGCGGTGAAATCGGTGCTGTTTCAGCCACTCGCCTTGGTGGAGCTGGAGGCGGATTTCCGTTCGAACGCCAGTATGTATAAGATAACGGAGGCGAAGTCTTACTATCCGTTTTCTTCCATTCCCTACGATCCGTACAAATCTTCCATAGCGCTTTTCTTGGCGGAGTTCCTGTATCGTGCGGTGCGCGAAGAGGCTGAGAACCGTCCGTTGTTTGCTTATCTGCAACATTCTATTATCTGGCTGGACGAGTGCCGCGATAGTTTTGCCAATTTCCATCTGGTGTTCCTGATGCGCTTATCCCGCTTCCTGGGATTGTACCCTAATCTGGAGGATTATGAGAATGGTGATTACTTTGATCTGCTGAATGCCTGTTTCACTCCTTTGCGCCCGCAGCTTCATTCATTTTATATACTTCCTGCGGAGGCTTCACGGCTGACGATGCTGATGCGCATGAATTATGAAACAATGCACCTCTTTGCCATGAACCGTGCTGAACGTACCCGCTGCCTTACAATAATGAATGAATATTATCGCCTTCACTTGCCTGACTTTCCCGTATTAAAGTCTCTTGAGGTGCTGAAGGAGCTCTTTGATATGGATTAATAAGTCCTTTGACGTAGAACAATAAACCCTTTCCTGTATATCTCACTGACCTTTGGTGCAAAAGATGCCATCTTTCGCTGTAAAAGATGCCATCTTTTGTAGCATAACATGCCACCTTTTGATGTAAAAGATGCCATCTTTTGCATGAGATTAAATAGGGATGTGATAGAGATGTATGAGGGATATGAGGAAGAACTCCCGGACCGGATGCGTTGTATCAGCGGTGGAAAGTCGGATACTTGTTATTGAAACGGAAGCCGATACCCAGCATCAGATAGTTCGGATCACTGAAATTCTTCAGATTGTAGCCTACATGCAGGTAGGAGCTGCGGGTAAGTTCCGCTTTCAGCGTCAACACTTGGTAGATACCTTTGTGGTCGCCGCCACCATGCAGAACGTTGGCACCGATACCGACACCGACTGTGAAGTAGGGCATCACGTACTCCGCACGTCCTGAAATACCCAGGGCTAACTGCTTGTGAAGAGACGGCTTGTAGCACTCATTTCCGTTTCCGGGGATTGTATAAACATTTGAGCTGGCATCGTATACACCGTCCAGCGAAACACCGGTACGGAATTTATATCCGATGTTGTACATGGGGGCGAAGTTGAAACCAAGCACCGTATAAGCATCCGGTGAAGCGATCTGTCCGCTACCTACCCACACGCCTTTCCGCCTCCATGAGCCGAACAGGGTTAGGTCATAACTGACGTGGCGCGGAAATTTCGGTACAGGTGCATAGTACGTGGGTTTGGTAAGCGCATCTTCCGGTCTGTTGAAGTTATAGACGACGCCTACTTTCAATCCCATGGTGTTCAGGCCCGCATTGGGAAATTTGGTATTACCATTAGAGAAGTGGGTACCGGTTACTCCGGCAATCAGGTCGATCTGCCGTGAAACCATCCAGTTCAGTTGCACACCGGCATTGATATAGGCATTGGCTTTCGAGCCGATTACACTGTTGTGCGGGTTGTAGCGTTCGTCATAAGGTTTCCAGCCGAAGGACACACCGAAGTTCCATTCGTAATTGAGTGACAGCCGTTGAGTGATACGCGCAATGCGCGCTCCTTGATAGACGTAAACGGCAATCGGGTTTCCCAGTTCTTCTTTGCTTCCGAGGTCGTAGTAGCCTACACCTATACCTTGGTAGGCGCTGCCGTAAATCCGGTCGGCACATGTATTGGGCTTGAACTGGAATGAATATTTCAGGTGGGCGGAATAGCCCCATTCGAAAGGTTTCCATTGAGAATTGTCCCCCGCCAGGAATGAGCTGGTAGGGAATATATACCCCGGGCGGTATTCTACGCCCAGTCTGTGAATAAAACGTTTGGCGAAGTATCCCGTATCCGGTTTATATCCCGGTACGCTGTCTTGTGTCCGGCTTTTGGCGTAAGCTATGTCAGACAAGAAAAGCATTGTCCCCGCAAGGACCATTAATTTCCACATCTTTATATTGCTTTTCATATGCTGTGCCAGAATTCTAGTTTTATTATTATGCGGGGATATTCCCTTGAAAATGCGTGGCAAATATAATGATAGTATTTGAAATAAAAATTATGATACTCAATAAAATGCGAAAAGAAGCCGTGTTTTCGGGCGATAGAAGTTAAATTACTTTCTTCTATCTTCCGGAAACACGGCTTATAACAGAAATAAGGCGGGAGTTTATCCCAGCAATTCTTTCACTTTGGCGGAGATGGCACGACCTTCGGCAAGTCCGGCAAGCTTCTTGGAAGCAACACCCATTACTTTCCCATATCTTTACCACTGGTAGCACCTGTTTCGGCAATGATTTCCTTCAGGGCAGCTTCCAGTTCTTCGGCGGACATCTGCTTCGGCAAGTAAACTTCAATCACCTTCACTTGTGCCAGTTCAGCATCTGCCAGGTCCTGACGACCTTGCTGGATGTATATTTCAGCGGCATCTTTGCCTTGTTTCATCAACTTCTGCATGATCTTTAATGCAGCGTCGTCGGTCAGAGTATCGTTGGCACCCGGAGCGGTCTTTGTTTCCAGGAATACTTTCTTGATGTTTCTTAATGTTTCGAGTGCCACTTTGTCTTTGGCCTTCATTGCGGTTTTAATGTCTTCGCTGACTCTTTCAAATAAATCCATAAGTTTACTCTATTTTTGTTTATTACGCTATAGTGTGTACTAATCTTTCATCCGCGTAATCTGCGGATGAAAGATGTCTTAAGGCAGATTTAGAAGGTAATCACTCCTCCCATATCTTCGCCGCCCTGTGCCTCTTCCGTAGCAAGCTGCCCTTCGGTAGCCGCTTTGGTTTTAATGGTGCTCAGGGTGCTCTTATCGCGCAGGTATGTCGGTGAACTTTCTACCATGCTGATAATATCGGCATTATCCAGATCCTCGGGGTTGAAGATATAGATATGTCGGCGTTTACGAATGTTCTTGCTGCCGATGCCGCTGGCACTTTCGCCATAAGCCTTGCGGATACGCTCTTTGTTCTTTTCTTTTTCTTCTTCGAGCTGAAGCTGGCGTTCTTCCTCTTCCTGGCTGCGCTTTCGAGCACACTGTCCATACCGGGGACATCTTCCATGCCGAAACCGGTGGCGAGTACGGTAATCTTTACTTTACCTTCCAGTGTGTTGTCCATAGCCACACCCCAGATTACCTCTACGCCTTCGCGGAACTTGCTCATGAATTCGTGGATCTCGTTCATTTCCTCCATCATCAGTTCCGAACTTTCGCAGAAGGATACGTTCAGCATCACCTTCTTGGCATTGAAGATATCGTTATTGTTCAGCAACGGAGAGTGCAGGGCATCGTCGATGGCTTTCGTCACACGGCTTTCACCTTCGCCGAAGCCGGTACTCATGATGGCAACGCCACCGTCTTTGAGGATGGTCTTTACATCTGCAAAGTCCAGGTTCACCGTTCCACGCATGGTGATGATTTCTGCAATACTCTTGGCGGCGATGGACAACGTATCATCTGCCTTGCCGAAAGCATTCATAAACGTAAGGTCGGAATATATTTCGCGCAGACGCTCATTGTTGATAACCAGTAGGGCATCTACATGCTGGGCGATACGTTCTACGCCATCCAGCGCCTGGATAATTTTCTTTTCACCTTCGAAGATAAAAGGTATGGTGACGATACCGACGGTGAGAATGTCCATCTCCTTGGCTATGCGGGCAATGACGGGAGCAGCTCCCGTACCTGTTCCGCCACCCATTCCGGCGGTGATAAATACCATTTTGGTACCGTCGTTCAGCAGCGATTTGATTTCTTCGCTACTCTCTTCGGCGGCTTCTCGGGCACGTTCGGGACGGTTTCCGGCACCCAGTCCCTCGGTAATAGAACGCCCCAGTTGCAGTTTTACGGGGACGGGAGACTCTTTCAACGCTTGGTTGTCCGTGTTACACAGAACGAACGTTACGTCGTGTATGCCTTCCCGGTACATGTGGTTCACGGCATTACCACCACCACCACCTACACCAATCACTTTAATGATCTTCGGTGAATCTGTCGGGAAATCGAATTGTACTATATCGTCCATGATAATGGGATTTATGATTTATAATTTATGATTTATACGTTATGAGATCATTTCAGATCGTCATCCGAGAAAATCTCATTGGAAATCTTGTTGAAAGTCTTTTCAAACCAGCTGGGACCTTCTTTCTTCTTGTTCTTTTTCTCTTCTTTTTTTTCTTTACGTTCTTTCTCCTTGCGTTCCCGTTCTCGACGTTCTTTCTCTTCCTTCTCGCGCTGTGCTTTGGCGGCACGGGCGGCGGCTTCCTGTTCTTTCAGGGCTTCGTCGTCGCCAAACATATCGACGGGTTTCGGTGGAGTAACGGTGGAAGCGGCAGGTGCAGGCTTCACCTCTTGCAGGCAGCAGTTTTCGTTGCCGGCAGCAAGCAGGCCGAGCAGTGTATTCTGCATGCCGTCTTTCTTCAGTACATCGCTGAAGCCATGGATGGTGTTGTGTACAAACCGGGTGGTCTTTACCTTATCGACCTTGCTGCGTTTGCGGAATGCGTCTTCCATGTTTTTTCAGGTTGGCGCCCCCACCGGTGAAGATGATGCCGGACAGCAATCTGTCTTCGTATCCGGAAAGTTGCAGTTGGTTCCATACATTGGCAAGGATTTCTTCGGCACGGGCGTCGATGATGTCGTTCAACACGTTCAACTCGATGCTACGACCGTCCTCCAGTGTGCAGACTGCCGGTGTTTCAGTCTCTTCTTCCTCGTAAAGCATATCTCCGTATTTCAGCTTCAGTTGCTCGGCTTCGGCCTCTTCCATTTGCAGGGCGGTAATGTCACGGGTGATATTGTTTCCACCCAGCGGCAGTACGCTAAGGAAGCGGAGAATGTTATTTTTATATACTGATACGGTAGTCGTATCTGCCCCGAAGTCTACCAAGGCACATCCCGAACGCATTTCGCTTTCCGTCAGTACGGCATTGGCCAGGGCTATCGGGGCGATGAGCAAGTCGGCAATTTCTACTTTGGCCTGCTCGAAGCTGTGCTCCAGATTCTTCTTGAGGGAAGCGCGTGCCACGATATTCAGGAAGTTTCCTGTGATACGTTTGCCTGCCACACCCACCGGATCGGCCTGAAGATTGTTGTCTATCTTATATTCCTGCGGGGCTACATCCAGCACGCTCATGTCCATCAGGGGAACTTCGAGGTTTTCATCGCTGATTGCATCTACCAACTCTTGCGAAATAATCCCTTCCTCTTCCAGCACACGGCTTACCGCATTCTTTACCGTGCGCAATGACTGTCCGCCGATGCCTACATATACTTTGGCAATGGAGTTGTTCAACTGGCTTTCCAGCTTGTTGATGATGGAAGTCAGAGCCTGTGCGGTCTTATCAATGTTGTAGATGACTCCTTTGTGGATAAAAGAAGAGGCATCCTCACGCGCGTAGGCCAGCACTTGTATGCTTCCGTCGCTGTTCTTCTTGCCGGCGATACCGGAAATCTTGGAAGAACTCAACTCGATAGCGGCGATAAATTCTGTTGTTGCCATAGATATATTTCTATTGTTTATATTTTAATTCTCTCGTTTCGTACAGATAATCTGATTACTAAATTCAACGTTAATACGGGAATATTTGTTCCATCCTACCTGATTTAAACCTCTTTCATAGAAAGCTTTCACCCGTTCGAGCTTGCGCTCAAAGCCGTCCAGCTTACCGAGATAGATGATGTGGTCGCCCACACGGGGCACTAATTCCACATTCTTGTCCGACAGCACATGTATCTGTTCGATCTGTGCGTCCCAGAACTTATTATTCTGCAAAAATACACCAAACTTATATAAATCCCTCATGGCAAACGACTTTTCTACTCTTCCGGTCACTATGGCAAGGTGAGCAACGCATTTTGCGTCGGGTGGCATCACGGTGCCTTTGTTGTCCAGATAGTAGTTTTCACCGTTTGCACTCATCACTCGCAGGATGGGGATGCGCTGGCTGACTTCCACACAGAGTATTCCACTGGGAGTCTTATAGCACTCCATTTCGTCGATCAGCGGATGTTTGGCGAGTTCCCGTTCCAATGTTTTGCTACGAATGCGATCCATAGGTTTGCCAACAGGATAAATACCTTTCTTTTCCAGCATACCCGAAACTTCTTTCTTGGTGATGAAACCGGCATAAACTGTATCTTTGATAACCAATTCCATGTCACGACACACCTGTCCGGCAGGCTTCCGGTTGAAAGCCGTGATAGCTACCACCAGATAGGCGATGACGAGCAGCAGGACGATAGACAATAGAATTCTTTTCAGCATGTATGATTTATCAATTATGATTTATGATTTCTCAACTGTCAGTTACTCTGCCAATTGTTTTGCAATGGCAGGGACGTAGTTATCTATGTCTCCTGCACCTAAAGTAATCAGAACCTCGATCTTTTTCTGCGATAGCAGGTTCAGAATGTCTTCTTTCCTGCACATACATTTTTCAATGCCCGGACGCAGGTTGTCATATATCAGCTGGCTGGTGACACCGGGAATCGGTTGTTCACGTGCCGGATAGATATCCACGAGGATCACTTCATCGAGCAGGGACAAGCTGTCGGCAAATTCCTTGTAGAAGTCACGGGTACGTGTGTAAAGGTGCGGCTGAAAGATAGCTGTTATTTTCTTGTCCTGATATAGATCGCGGATAGATTTTACGCTTTGTGCGATTTCGGCAGGATGATGGGCATAGTCGCTCAGAAATACCACTTTGTCATTCTTGATTTTGAAGTCGAAACGGCGGTCTACTCCGCGGAAACTTGCCATGCCGCGTTTGATTTCCTCATCCGTAGCACCGTTGAGGTGGGCGAGTGCCATGGCTGCCACACCATTCTCTATATTGATGCTGACAGGAACACCTAATTGGATATCATTGATACGTGTATCAGGTGCCACGAAGTCGATAAATATCTCACCGTTCCCGATGCGGATATTTTCAGCATGGAAATCACCTTCGGTGCGAGCATAGGTATAAACTTTTACGCCGGATTGTACATCAGGCTTCAAAGCAATGTCTTTGTGAATGATCAATGCGCCGCCCGGTTGAATCAGGGTTGTATAATGACGGAAGCTTTCCAGATAGGCTTCTTCCGTACCGTAGATGTCCAGATGATCGGGGTCAGTAGCTGTAATGACACTCATGTACGGTGATAACCAATGGAAAGAACGGTCGAACTCATCTGCTTCGATCACTGTGTACGGACTGGACTGAGACAGCAGCAGGTTAGTTCCATAATTCTTGGAGATACCTCCGAGGAATGCGGTGCAGCCTACATGTGACTGATAAAGCAAATGTGCAGCCATTGTGCTGGTGGTGGTTTTACCATGCGTTCCGGCTACGCACAGACCTTTACTGCTGTGGGTGATTGTTCCCAAAACCTGGGCGCGTTTTTGTATTTCGAAACCGTTATTGCGGAAGTATACTAACTCGGCATGATCTTGCGGAACGGCCGGGGTGTATACGACTAAAGTTGTTTCCTTGTCCTTGCAATCTTCGGGGATCAGGCTTACATTTTCTTCATAATGTATCTGTGCGCCTTCTGCGATAAGGTGTTCGGTCAGTTCGCTCGGAGTGCGGTCGTAACCAGCTACAAGTTTGCCCTTTGATAAGAAATAACGTATCAGGGCACTCATACCGATGCCGCCGGCACCGACGAAATATACGGATTTGATGTTTTCTATATTCATTTTCTTATATTTTAATACTATCTCAATTCTCCTCCTCCCGGGAGGAGGAGTACCCCAACGGGGGGAGGTGGTAGGTGAAATGGCAGGGGCTCTTTAAAATAAGGAATATGTTTTTCACCTACCACCCCGCCTTTCAGGCACCCCTCCTCCCAGGAGGAGGGGGAATTGGGATACTGCTGTTTATTCATTGAGATACTATAGTTTGTCTATCAGTTTCAATACTTCTTTTGCAATTATAGTTGCTGAGTCCGGCAGCGCCAACTTGGCAATGTTCTCGCTCAACGTTTTTAGTTTTTGTGCATCGGCGACCGTTTCGAGTGCTACCGGAATAAGATGCTTCATAGCATCTGCATCCTTCACGTAAATGGCGGCTTCCTTATCTACGAGGGCCAGTGCATTTTTAGTCTGGTGATCTTCTGCCACATTGGGTGAAGGTACCAAAATAACCGGTTTATTCAGCAGGCAGAACTCAGAGATAGATCCTGCTCCTGCACGCGAAATGACCAGATCGGCAGCCGCATACGCGCTTGCCATATCTTTAATGAAATCCGTCACATAGAGGTTCGGGATAGCTGAGATGCGTGGATTACGTACCGCTTCTCCGGTGGTGGTAGTGATGGCATCTTTCACTTGCTGAATGTATATCTTCCCGGTCTGCCAGATGAACTGAATGTCACCGTGTGCTTTGATTGTATCCAGTGCGGCAATCAGCGTCTGGTTTATAGTACGCGCTCAAGACTGCCACCCAGTATCAATATTGTTTTCTTCTCTGGATTGAAACCGAAAGAGGTCACGGCAGCTTCGCGACTCTGCTTATTTGCTAACAGATTCTGTCGAACCGGATTTCCTGTCATAATAATCTTATCCGCAGGAAAGAACTTTTCCATTCCATCATACGCAACACAAATCTTGCAGGCTTTTTGTGCCAGCAGCTTGTTTGTTACGCCTGCATAAGAGTTCTGTTCCTGTATCAAAGTAGGCACTCCCATCATACCTGCTACTTTTAACGTAGGGCCACTGGCATAACCACCTACACCTACCGCTACCTGAGGATGAAACTCTTTCAGTATGCGGCGTGCCTTCAACTGGCTGCGGAGTAACTTTATAATCACTGCAAAGTTTTTCCATAAACGTTTACGGTCGAAGCCTGCCACGGGTAAACCGATGATTTTGTATCCTGCATCGGGCACACGTTGCATTTCCATCCGTCCTTCTGCACCTACAAAAAGGATTTCTGCATCGGGGCGTAGTTCCTTGATGGCATTGGCAATGGATACTGCGGGGAATATATGTCCCCCTGTACCTCCACCGCTTATGATAATGCGGGGAGCCTCTCCGTTATGACTTTTATTCATATCTTTCATACTTAATTTTATTGCAGGAGTTAAAGGAGTTGTCACTCCGTTGTCTCCTACTCGAATTCTGCATCACTGTTCAGCACCTTTGCTGTTGGTTCGGCCGCTGTTTGTATCTCGCTATTTCCTTCTTCAACAGCAGCTTCCACTTGCATCGGTATCTGTGCGTCATGTTCTTTAATCTCTTCCAATTTGGCAGTATAGCGACTCACACTCAATATCATGCCGATATAGGCGCAGTTGATAAGTGTGGAGGTACCACCTTTACTGATAAGCGGCAGCGGTTGCCCGGTGACCGGTGCCAATCCTACTGCTACCATCATGTTAAATACGGCTTGCGATACAAGCAACAGCGCAATTCCTATGATGAGGAAAGCCGGAAACGTTCGGTCGCACTTCTTCGCTATACGCCCGACTCGTATCAGCAGGCAGACGTAGAGGAATACGACGAAAGCCCCGCCTATCAATCCCAATTCTTCCACAATAATGGCAAAGATAAAGTCAGAGAACGCCTGGCTTAGGAAGTCGCGCTGTACTGAGTTACCCGGTCCTCTACCTACAATGTTGCTTGTGGCTACAGCGATACGGGCGTGGGCTATCTGGGCATCTTTGTCAATATCGAATTTGGCGGCAGGCACTTCTGTGTCATCCGTGAATTTCTCTATACGGGCACGCCATGTGTCAAAACGGTGCAGGAACGGTAAATCGCTATTCTTGGTCAGTACCAGGAATGCTACACCTATGATTGCTACTCCTGCCAAAGCACCGGCCAATATCAACAGTTTCTTTATTGCCACCCGTCCGATGAACATCATCAGAAAAACCACTCCGAAAAGCAAAGCCGCCGTCGAAAGGTTCTCCGGTGCAATCAGCAGGCAGACAACACCTGTGATGATCATGATACGCTTGAAGGCTTTCGGACTGGCCCCGTCTTCATCCTGTCCCTTGGAGAGGATAAAGGCAGTGACGATGATCACGGCCATTTTTGCCACCTCCGAAGGCTGGAACTGGATACCCATGAAGGTCATCCAGCGTGCAGCACCGTTGATGCGTTCCATCATCATAACAAGACCCAGTAATACTACGGACAAAGGCAGCAGGAACACAGGGAACACCTGAAACCACTTATAAGGAATATTGTGCATAAACACCACTACTACAGCGCCCACCATCAGGATGATGCTGTGCTGTGTAATAGGCCCCCAGTGGTCACCGCTCTTGTACGTCAGTGTAGACGCGGCGCTGAACACTTCTACGATAGAAATGAGGCAAAGGAAAAGGAATATGATCCAGATTACCTTGTCACCTTTGAATATGCTTCTGAGTAAGTCCAATGCTTCGCAAATTAATAGTTAATAATTAAGGAATGAAAGCGCTCATATACGCTTGCTTTTCTCACGATGTGCGACCGTCTTTTTATCCCGGGTACGAGATAAAAATCTGATCCCGGGCACGGTCATAATGCTCTTACGTATTCCTTGAACTGGTCTCCGCGATCTTCATAACTGTTGAAGAGGTCGAAGCTTGCACAACAAGGACTCAGCAATACCGTTTCGCCTTTTTTCGCTAAACGGAAAGCGGCATCTACGGCATCTTTCATACCGGTTTGCACATCGGCAACGGGCAATCCCATGCGATCGAAGAAATCGTGCAACTTTTCGTTATGCAATCCCAGGTAAACCAGGGCAGAGCATTTTTCGCGTACCAGGTCTTCAATTTCTGTATAGTCGTTGCCTTTATCTTTTCCGCCCAGTATCAGGACCGTTTTCGTTTTCATGCTCTGCAAAGCATACCAGCAGGAATTTACGTTGGTAGCTTTAGAGTCGTTGATAAACTCTACACCGCGCACAGTGGCTACTTTTTCAAGGCGGTGTTCTACACCTTTGAAGTCGGACAAAGCACGGCGAATATATTCTTTCTCTATTCCGGCAAGATTGGCAGAGATGCCTGCGGCGAGAGAATTGTATAAGTTGTGTGTGCCTTGTAAAGCCAATTTCTCCTGCTCCATGTTGAAGGCGATGGGTTCGTTGATTTCCACTTCACCGTCTTCTACGTAGGCTATGGCTCCATCTTCTTTCATTGCGGAGAATGGATAAAGGTGGGCGCATAACCCGTGTTTGTCCAGTTCGCGTTTGATGATGGGGTCGTCATTCCAGAAGATGAAAGCATCTTCCGGTGTCTGGTTCTGCGTGATACGGAACTTTGCGTCCACATAGTTCTGCATGCAGTGGTTGTAGCGGTCCAGGTGGTCGGGCGTAATATTCATCAGCACGGCAATGTTGGCGCGGAACTTATACATGTTATCCAATTGGAAAGAACTGAGCTCAATCACGTAGTAATCGTGTTGATCCGTGGCCACCTGCAAAGCAAGGCTCTTGCCAATGTTGCCTGCCAATCCTACATTCAGACCTGCACTCTTGAAAATGTGATAAATGAGTGAGGTGGTAGTGGTCTTACCGTTTGAACCGGTAATACATATCATTTTAGCATTGGTATAGCGCCCTGCAAACTCTATCTCAGAGATGACAGGCGTACCTTGCTTTTTCAGTTTCAATATAATCGGAGCATCATTGGGGATGCCGGGGCTTTTCACCACTTCTTCGGCATTTAAAATCAGCTCTTCTGTATGCTGTCCTTCTTCCCAGGAGATGTCGTACCTGTCCAGCATTTCTTTATATTTGCTTTTAATGGCGGACATGTCGGATACGAATGTGTCGAATCCCTTCACTTTGGCGAGTACGGCAGCACCTGCACCACTCTCTCCGGCTCCTAATACTACAATTCTACTCATGTTTTCTTTAGTTACGGGCTACCAGCTACGAGCTACAAGCAGTGGCTGGAGTTGGTAGTTGCTACAAGTTTGTTTCTTATTGGTTACCGGTAGCGAGCACTTGTAGCTTGTAGCTCGTCACTGGCAACTCTGTTATCTTATCTTTAATGTAATAATCGTTATCGCGGCCAGTACAATCGTCACAATCCAGAAACGGACCGTGATTTTTGACTCATGGAACAACTTGGTCGGCGTTGTAAACTTCACTGTACAGCCCGGTTCTATCAGGCTCATGGAGGTACGGAAGTGGTCGTGGATAGGTGTTCGTTTGAATAGCCTTTGTTTTACTCCTTTCCGTTTTCCGGCTTTGTAATAGAACCGTTGTAAAATGACGGATAGGTTTTCCAGCAGGAATACACCGCAAAGAATGGGTATCAGCAACTCTTTGTGTATGATGATGGCAAATACGGCGATGATACCGCCAATGGTTAAACTGCCCGTATCACCCATGAATACCTGTGCCGGATAGGCATTGTACCACAGAAAACCAATCAAGGCACCAATGAAGGCGCAGATGAAGATTACCAGTTCTTCCGATCCGGGAATATACATGATATTCAGATAACCGGCATATTCGATGTGGCTGGATACATAAGCTAAAATTCCCAGTGCCAAACCTATAATAGCCGAGTTCCCTGCCGCCATACCGTCCATTCCATCATTCAGATTGGCGCCATTGCTGACGGCTGTCACTACGAATATAGTGATAATCACAAACAGTACCCAACCTGCCGTTTGCGCATGTTTACCCATGAAACTTACGAAATCAGCATAATCCAGGTTATTGCTTTTAAAGAAGGGGATGGTAGTCTGCGTCGACTTAATGTCTTGTCCCGCATGAATAACTTCCACTTCCTGCCCGGGTTTCTGCACTTCAATGTTTTCGCGGATGACGGCTTGCGGACTCAGGTATAAAGTAAGTCCTACGATTAATCCCAAACCTACCTGTCCGATAATCTTGAACTTTCCGTGCAGGCCTTCTTTGTCTTTCTTGAAAATCTTGATATAATCATCGGCAAATCCTAATGACCCCAGCCATACCGTGGTAATCAGCATCAATATCATATAGATATTACTCAACTTACCCAGTAGCAGACACGGAATGAGAATTGCTACAATGATAATGACGCCCCCCATGCTCGGTACACCTACCTTGTTCACACCGAACGGATCGATGCTGGCATCACGTTGTGTTTCCGTAATCTGTTTCCGTTTCAGCAGGTTGATAAAACGATCTCCCCAGATGCTTGAAATGAGCAATGCAAGGATGATTGCCATCAAAGCCCGGAATGATGTATATCCAAACATACCCGCACCGGGAATGTCATACTTGTCTAACCATTGAAATAAATAATACAACATGTTCTTAGTGATTAGTGATTGGTGATAAGTGATTAGTGTCTTGCATGGTGATAATGCAGTTGCTAATCACTTATCACTAACCGTTAAAAACTTTATTTAGCTCTTCTTTATCATCGAAATGATGTTTCACTCCCTTAATCTCCTGATAGTTTTCATGGCCTTTTCCGGCAACGAGAATTACATCACCCGGCTGTGCCAGTAGGCAAGCGGTCTTGATGGCCTCGCGACGGTCGGCTATGCTGATGGTTTTCTGCATGTCCTCCTTGTCTAATCCGGCAAGCATATCGTTGATGATATCCTGGGGCTCTTCAAAACGCGGGTTGTCCGAGGTGATGATGACGCGATCGCTGGCTTTGGCTGCTTCCTTGGCCATGATGGGGCGTTTGCCTTTATCGCGATTACCGCCTGCACCTACTACGGTGATCACCTTGCCTTTACCTTCAAGTACTCCGTGAATAGCGTTCAATACGTTGATGAGGGCATCCGGAGTGTGTGCATAATCTACAATGGCGGTGATGCCTTTGGGAGAACGTACCGCATCAAAGCGCCCGGCTACCGGCTGCAAAGTGCTGAGGGCAACCAATACATCTTCCTCTTTTTTGCCGAGCAGTACAGCTGCACCAAATACTGCCAACAGGTTTGAAGCATTAAAACGACCGATGAAATGCACGGCCAGTTCGTGGTTATTGAAGTCGAGTAACATACCTTCGAAATGAGACTCCAATATCTTGCCTTTGAAATCGCTGAGGCTGCGCAATGAGTAGGTATATACCTTTGAACGCGTGTTTTGCGTCATTACAAGTCCGTTCTTATCATCCAGGTTGGTCAGACTGAAGGCGTTCTTCGGCATGTCGTCGAAGAATTTCTTCTTAGCTTTGAGATAATTCTCCACTGTCTTGTGATAGTCCAGATGGTCGCGCGTCAGGTTGGTGAAAATACCACCTGCAAAACGGAGCCCGCTGATACGTTTCTGGTCGATAGAGTGCGAACTCACTTCCATGAAGACATACTTGCACCCGGAGTCTGCCATCTGTCCTAATAACTGGTTCAGAGTGATGGGGTCGGGGGTCGTATGCTCAGTGGGTATGGGTTGATCGTCTATGTAGTTGCAAACAGTAGAAATCAGTCCTACCTTATAACCGAAATAACGGAATGTATTATATAATAAGGTGGCGATGGTCGTTTTCCCATTCGTTCCGGTTACGCCTACTAGTTCCATCTTGGAAGTAGGATCGTCGTAGAATGTAGTGGCTACTTTGCCTACAGCGTCTTCGCTGTCTTTCACTTGAATGTAGGTGATGCCCTCCTGTTTAGCTTCGGGTACATCTTCGCAGAGCACGGCGACAGCACCTTTCTCTATGGCTGCGGGAATATAGACATGTCCGTCAGTTTGGGTACCGCGCATAGCCATAAACAGATGTCCGGCTTGTACCAAGCGAGAGTCGATGTTTACCCTCGTTATCTCCGTCTCCGTACTTCCGATAATCTGTATCGGTTGTATTGCTTTCAGTAATTCACTTAATACCATACCTTATATATAATATATATTCTAAATTAATAAATCTTTCGTCCACACCTCTAATGAAGTGCTAACGTCACCGTCTGTCCTTTTACCACACGGTTGCCTCCCGGTATCGATTGATTTCTCACTTTTCCGATACCGTTTAGTCTAACTTTCAAACCTTTACTCTCCAATAGGTACACAGCATCCTTTGCTCCCATTCCAATAACACTGGGGACGAGATCCGGGTTGGCCCCGTCTTTACCTTGCAGAACAACTGCATTGGGAGCAGCTTGTGTATGTCCCCAAACCTCTTGTCCTTTCTTGGACGTGAATTGTTTCTGTACCGGTACTTTCAAACTATTCAGTACTTGGGAAGGCTTCATTCATTTCTCCGGCTTTTACTGGTGGAATGACATTGCTTGTACTATCTATTGCACTGCGGATATCAAACCTCAGATTCTTTGCATATACTCTTTCTGCAATTTTTCCGAATACACTACCTGCCATCAGACCGCCTGATGCCGGAAGTCCCGGTTTCTGTATGGAAACGATACAGCTATACTTGGGAGCATCAGCCGGGAAATAGCCACAAAAGCTTACCAGATAATTTACTCGTCCGTTTTTATAGCCTGCTGTACCTTGTGATACCTGTGCTGTACCCGTCTTGCCGGCTACGGAAAATTGTTTGCTTCCGGCCGGTTTGGCTAATCCTTGTGATACCACTTTTTCCAGAATATCACGTATCTGAGTTAATGTCCGGTCAGAGCATATCTTCGGGTTGATCACTTCCGTAGGATATTCTTCTATAACTTCACCGTCTTTTACCGCAGCCTTTACGAATTTGGGTCGTATCATTACACCATTGTTGGCAATGGCATTATAGAAAGTCAGGATATTGAGTGGCGGAACCTGTGTTTCGTATCCGATACTCATCCAGGGCAGGGTGGTTTTTGCGAAGTATCTTTCCTTCGGCCCCTTGATGTTGGGCTTCCCTTCACCGGAAATTTGTAGATGCAGCGGTTGGTCGATGCTCATGCGCTTTAAACCATCCACATATTTCTGCGGATTATCTTTGTAATGTTTATCAATGAGATAGGAGACACCTACATTGGATGAGACTTCCAGAATGCGTGTTACATTGATTTTTCCATATCCTCCGCGATGCCAGTTATGATCTCTCATTTTGCTGCCATACATCATCATAATACCATTCCCGGTGTCTACTTCTGTTTCCGGTGTGATCTTTCCATCTTCAAGGGCCACCATGATGGAAGCTGTCTTGAAAGTAGAGCCCGGTTCCATCATGTCACTGATGGCATTGTTGCGCATTTCGTAATAGTTGCCATCGTTGGCTTTCATCATGTTGACGATGGCTTTCACTTCACCAGTCTGTACTTCCATGAGTACTGCAACACCTACAGTGGCATTAATTTCTTTCAACTTGTCTACTAATGCTTTCTCGCAGATATCCTGCATGCCTACATCGAGGGTTGAGATAATATCACAACCATCTACGGGGGCTATATCTACAATATTCAGGTACTTGTTCATCACCTTCTGGCGATGAGTGATGCCATCGCGACCTTTTAATAAGGTGTCGAATGACAACTCGATACCATTTTTTGCACCTTGTGCAGTATCGGCATAAAGATCGCCTAATGTGCGGGCTGCCAATGATCCGAATGGTTTCTTACGTTGATTATAAACCTGCTCGTGGAAACCGCCTTTGTACTTGTTCAGATTGAATACAGGCAGACGTTTAGCTTCTTTATACTGGATATACGAGATACGTCTCGGATAAATCAGATAATTACGGCTGCCCTTCTTACGCCCTTTTTGCAAGTGTGACTTAAATTCGGCGGCACTTTTATCGGGGAATATCTTATGCAGTCCTTCGCAAATTTCGTTCATGTGGTTCACCAGCATGGTATCTTGGTTACACCACCTGCCTTAAAGTCCATATAGATGCGATATTCCGGCAAGGAACTTGCCATCAGTTTGCCATCGGATGAAAGAATATTACCACGATTAGGCTTTACCGTCACGTTCTCTTTTATGAAACGGTCGGCTACATCCTGCCAGTATTGTCGCTCTGCAAACATGATAATTGCGGCTTTTACGACAATAGCTATTCCCAGCAGCCCCATTACGAGGACTACAAAGAAGTAGCGGGTCATGATATTTTTCTTATTTACTGCCAAGTCTGTTTTCTGTTTAACGATTCTACTGATTACTTAATCAAATACGGTGGATTGGTTGAGGTCTGTAAGTCACTCTCCTTGGTTGCAATGTATTCCTCAATGCGTGACTGGCGACTTTTTTCCATCAACTCCGAGCTACGGGTGAGGGCATCATATTTAATGTCAATCAGTTCTTTTTTCAGTTTATCAATCTCTATCATTTGTTGCTGACAAGCATAACGGTTGTGTATGTAAAACAGTATCAGCACCATTATCAGCACAAGCAATTTGGTCTGACGACGGAAGAAATCCGTTGCCAGAATATCACCACCAATGATGTTCTTCAGAGACGTGCGATTTTTAGCTTTCTTCGCTTTCTCTGTTTTCTCATTAATCTGTTTCTCTTCTACTTCACTCATTGCCTATCGCTAATTACTAATCACTTAACACTAACCACTATTCCTCCCCTTTTTTCTCCGCTATTCTCAGCTTTGCACTTCTCGATCTCGGGTTTCGTTCTATCTCCGCTTCGTCCGGTACAATCACCTTATTGTTTACCAGTCGGAAAGGCGTCTGTACATTTCCAAAGAAATCCTTTTCCATCTTGCCTTCCACGTTCCCGGTTTTCATCATATTCTTCACCATTCTGTCTTCCAGCGAGTGATACGTGATTACTACTAGGCGTCCGCCCGGTTTCAGCGCTTCGGTTGCTGCATATAACATCTCTTTCAGCGCTTCCATTTCCTGATTTACTTCGATACGCAATGCCTGGAAAACTTTTGCCAACTCTTTTTTCTCGCGTTCCCGACCGAAAAGTGGCTTGATGACTTCCAGAAACTCACCGATAGTTGTAATCTTTTGTCCGGCGCGTGCCTTTACGAGTACGGATGCCAATTTGCGGCTGTTTTTCAGTTCTCCGTACAGATAAAAGATATCTGCCAGGCGCTCTTCATCATAAGTATTGATAATGTCCGCCGCAGTGTCTCCTGCACGTTTGTTCATACGCATATCCAGTGCACCATCAAAACGGAATGAGAATCCCCGCTCGCTATCATCGAAGTGATGTGAGGACACACCCAGATCGGCAAGTATCGCATCTACTTCTTCTATATCATGGTAGCGCAGGAAGTTATGCAGGTAGCGGAAATTGCTGCGTACAAAAATAAAATGCGGATTATCCACGATATTCTGTTCGGCATCTTCGTCTTGGTCAAATCCCAGTAACCGTCCGCCGTCTCTCAATCGTGACAGTATTTCGCGTGAATGTCCTCCTCCACCGAAAGTGACGTCTACATATGTCCCATCCGGGCGGATATTCATTCCGTCCACACTCGGCTTCAACAACACCGGTACATGATATGTCAATTCTTCATTCATTACTAATAACTAATCACTTGTTACTCATCTTCTTCTTCCTCCCAATCATCCTCATCTCCCAGAATGTCCTGCAAAGCTTCGCTGAACTCTTCCGGACTTACGAATGGCTGTTCGGTTTTCTCTTTTGCCCAGATCTCTATTGTATTATCTACACCAATAAAACGTACATCGCTCTGTATGCCGGCCATTTGCAGGTAACGTTTGGGCAGAAGGATGCGTCCGTTCCCATCGGGAATCATGATTTCCGCATCGCTCACAAATTGCCGGAAAATGTCTTGGTGTTTTGCGTTCCATTTGTTCAATCGCCTCCTTAATTGGTTTTGCGTCTTGAACCAAACGCTTTCTGGATAGAGTACCAGGCAATCTTGGAATACGTCTTTGCGCAGCACGAGCCTTTCTTCGGAAGCGGATTGCAGTTGCCTCCGAAAACCGGCGGGGATAAATACACGTCCCTTAGCGTCGGTCTTCGCTTCTATATTGCCCAAAAAACGTATCATTGTTACCTTATTATAATAAGCGACGGTAAAAGTACACATTTCCCCACAATTCCCCACAAGATTTAACTAAAAACTTTCTGAGAAGTTTTCAACACCCTGTTCATTGTTTATTTCGTTGATAATGAACATAGTGCCGAAAGGCTTTATTCGTGGGAAATTGAGGTGTAAAAACCTTGTTAGTTTTGTATTCGGACTGTATTTGTACCGTACCCGAGCTGTACTTGCTCCGTACCAACTCCGTAGTTTCTCTGTATAGGGGTACTTCTGACCGAAGAAGGTACGGAGCAAGTACGGTTCGGATACGGTTAGGGTATGGCGAATTCTAAAGATGGAAGACCTTGTATTTCGTGTTTGATTTTGTGAAGTCAAGAAAGAAAAAACAGCATGAGAAAAGTCAAGTTATTGGCTGTAATCTTTTTGCTTAGAGTAAAAACTGTAGAAAAAGGAGTATAAATTGTATTACTCCTAAATGCATGGTGCTAATAGCTTTTTTTCTAAAAAAGAGTATCTATCTTTATTGCGTAATTAAATATGAAAAACATGAAATTGAAATTAATTTTGCTCTTAATTAACCTAGGGTTAGCTACTTCTATTTTTTCACAATCTCTTTTGTATTTGTATGATGCTGCAGGCAACAGAATCACTCGAATGCAAGTAGCTACGCGTTCTTGTACTTCAAAAAACGAGGTAAATGTTGTATCGTTAGAGGGACTGTTGGAACGGAAAGCAATTAAACTCTTTTTTTAAATATGAACCAATTAATGAATGCTGTGCAAGGTTTGAATAGCTACCGGTCGCCTTATATTTTACCACTGTCTAAGAAGTTGTTTGGACGGAACGTAAACAAGGCGTTTATTACGTAAAACGGTATAAAAGTATCAATAAGGTTGCAAATGATGAGTTAATGAAAAAGAAGGAGAAGCTTGAGGGAGGGAAAAGTGGACTCATGATTGAGTATGACACTTATATGATAAACGAACAGGAGTTTATATGTTAAAAAAGGAGTGATGCGTATGAGAATTATAATTATAGTCAATCTTATTTTACTGATATTTTTAAGCTGCTCATCGACTGTCACGAGGAGGGAACTGACAGATATCAGTTGGATACGTAATGATAGTCTTTTGCTAGAGTATCAAAACTATGAAGAAGATGGGAATACATTTGATGTATCAGATACTTTGATGAATTCGTCACTCGTTTTTGTTCCTTTTAAAAATGATAGTATTTCTTTTGTTCAGAACTCTGTATCGGGACTTTGTGACCGAGAGGGTTACTCTATGGTTTATCCTAAGGTGAGAGGACGTTTTTATGAATGGTTGGCTAATCAAAGTGTCATAAATAGAACTAGGCATGACAGTATAGTATCATTGCACAAAAATATGCATTGGGAGGGAAAAGAAGCAGCGGTAAAACTCTTCAGGAAAGTATCTGAGATTTTATATCTTGGTTGTCTTGAAGAGGATACCCCATATAAAAGTTTTCTGCTTCTTATCAAATATAATAGTGAAGAAGACGGAATGGATTCATCTTTTTTTCTGATGAATGATATTGTTCGTGTGGTTTGTAAAGATAATAAGGTGCGTTCTCTGATACGGATAGCTTCTTTGATGAGAGAACAGACTGAATTTGTAGCCGTTTGGACAGAAAAGAAGGAGGACCTTTTTTCTATAAAACGCTTAAGAGGTGATGTTTGGAGCCCTTCCCTCCTGAAATCTTGAATGAAATGGCTCATACTGGTGAACGATTTGAAGAGGAGTGGGAATATGAAATGTATAAAATAGATAGAAATGGATGGCTCAGAAATGATTTTTCTGATATGGAATTAGATAAGTGTAGGGCTTTGTTCGGAATTAAATGAAATATTCTTATACTAATAGTTGATAATGATTCACTGAAAGTTTCTCATAGCATTCTGTGTTTAGGGAGCCATGTTATATAAATGGATAGTTAGACAAAATTGGATTAAAAATAGCGATTATTGTAACAGTAGTTTTCTGTTTTGCCCTATTTTCGCATCGGATGTTGTAAATGGCTATTGCATCAAGTTATGTATGCCTGAAATAATACTATGCTTATGAGGAAGATTATTCATTTAATTCTAATTGTTTTATTGTTAGTTCCCTGCAGCGCATTGCAGGCGTCTCACCAACCAGAGTTTTCCACTGCCGGTTTCTTCGAATTACCCAATTCCGGACGTGAAGTGTTTTCTATGAATCCGGCCTGGCGTTTTTATAAAGGAAGCGTTGCCGGTGCTGAGGCTATAAGTTTTGATGATACGGAATGGGCTGTAGTCTCCCTGCCTAATGGAATTGAATATCTGCCTACAGAAGCCAGCGGTTGTATCAATTACCAAGGTGAAGTTTGGTATCGTAAGCACTTCACTCCCGCAGATGCATTGAAAGGAAAGAAATTATTTCTGCATTTTGAAGCCATCATGGGGAAGAGCAAGGTGTTTGTGAATGGCCGGTTGATAAAAGAACATTTTGGCGGTTACTTGCCGGTGGTCGTAGATGTAACCGATGCTCTGAAATGGGGAGAGGATAATGTGATTGCCGTATGGGCGGACAATAGTGATGATCCGTCTTATCCTCCCGGAAAGGCACAGGATATCCTTGATTTTACCTACTTCGGTGGTATCTACCGTGATTGCTGGCTGGTAGCTCATAATCCTGTCTTTATCACCGACCCTAACTTTGAGGACGAGGTCGCAGGTGGCGGTCTGTTTGTGGCTTATGATAAGGTATCGGATGCTTCGGCTGAAGTATTGTTGAAAGCTCATCTACGTAATGATAGCCGTAAAACTTTTACAGGAGTTGTGGAATATGAATTGCAGCAACCGGATGGTACTCAGGTGGCGTTCTTGAATGATAAAATACAGGTACGTCCGGGTAAGGCTGTTACTTCAAAAGATAAAATCACAGTAAAGAATCCATTGTTGTGGAGTCCGGAGACTCCTACGTTATATAATCTGATTGTACGTATCCGCGACAATGAAGGAAAAGTGGTGGATGGTTACCGTCGTCGTATTGGTATCCGCAGCGTAGAATTCAAAGGCAAGGACGGATTCTGGCTGAACGGCAAACCTTATGAAGAACCGTTGATCGGTGCCAATCGCCACCAGGACTTTGCTGTAGTAGGTAATGCAGTACCCAACAGCATTCACTGGCGTGACGCAAAGAAACTGCGGGATGCCGGAATGAAAGTGATCCGCAATGCCCATTGTCCGCAAGACCCGGCTTTCATGGATGCATGCGATGAACTCGGTTTGTTTGTAATAGTCAATACTCCGGGCTGGCAATTCTGGAATGATGCCCCTGAATTTGCACAACGTGTATATAGTGATATACGTAATCTGGTACACCGTGACCGTAACCATGCTTGTGTATGGTTATGGGAACCTATCCTGAATGAAACCTGGTATCCGGATGATTTTGCCAAGAAGACCCGTGAACTGGTCGATCAGGAATATCCTTACCCTTATTGTTATTCGGGTTGCGACAGCGGAGCGCGTGGCAAAGAATATTTCCCGGTACTTTTCACCCATCCGTCTTTTGATGGGGAGGCCTGGGGTGATCCGAATGCTGATCCTAAAATTACCTATTTTACCCGTGAGTGGGGCGACAATGTGGATGATTGGAGTTCGCATAACTCACCCAGTCGTGTAGCACGTAACTGGGGAGAGCAACCTATGCTCATCCAGGCCCGGCATTATGCCAATCCTACCTATACTTATACTTGCTATGATGCTCTTTATCGCACTCCCCGGCAACACGTGGGTGGATGTCTCTGGCACTCGTTCGATCATCAACGTGGTTACCATCCCGATCCGTTTTATGGTGGATTGATGGATGTATTCCGTCAGCCCAAGTATTCGTATTATATGTTCAAGGCACAGCGTTCGCCCGAGAAACAGGAACGCCTTTTCGAGACTGGCCCGATGGTTTATATAGCCCATGAAATGACTCCATTCTCAAGTAAGGATGTCACTGTTTATTCGAATTGCGAGGAAGTACGGCTTACTTTCATGAGAGACGGGAAAGTGTTTACTTACAGCAAGCCACTGACAGAAGCCGGTATGCCTTCACCTGTTATCACTTTCCCGGATGTCTATGATTTTCAGATGGACAAAGCCATGTCCCGGAAGAAAAAACAAGAAGATGTACTTTTGCTGGCCGAAGGGCTGATAGATGGCAAAGTGGTTGCCACTCATGAGGTGCATCCGGCACGTCGTCCGGAGAAGCTACTGCTTTGGATAGATAATGAAGGGGTTAACTTGAAAGCCGATGGCTCCGACTTTGTAACAGTGGTGGCTGCCGTTGCTGATAAAAATGGAAATATAAAGCGCTTGAATAATTATTATGTGAAGTTCCATGTGGAAGGCGAAGGACGCCTTCTGGGAGATGCTTCCATATTGGCAAATCCCGCACCTGTAAAGTGGGGCACTGCTCCGGTACTGATACAGTCGACCTTGAAACCGGGCAAGATAAAGGTGATAGCCAGTGTGTTGTTTGAAGGTTCGCAGATGCCCACCAGTGCTGTTTTGGAGTTGGAAAGTGTGCTGACAGAGCATTCATTACTATATTCAGAAAAAGAGGCGGTGCTTATTTCAAGCGCTTCTGCTACCGGGTTGGGAGGAACAACAGTAAAATCGGCTGCTGAGTTAGAACAGGAACGGTTGCAGAAAGAACAGAATATGCAGAAACTGAAAGAAGTGGAGCAACAACAGGAGGATTTCGGAGAGAAGAAATGAATGAACCGTCCCAGTGAAATAGAAAAAACAATGATATGAAATCTATAAAAGTAACTTTGGGGACAGGATTGTTGACCGCTATTTCTTTATACAGCAATGCGGCAAATAATTCATCCAAGCCTAATATCATTTTCATTCTCTGTGATGATATGGGCTATGGCGACTTGGGGTGTTACGGGCAGAAATATATCCAGACGCCCAACCTCGACCGTATGGCGCAGGAAGGTATGTTGTTTACCCAAGCTTATGCCGGTAGTCCGGTTAGTGCACCTTCCCGTGCTTCTTTGATGACCGGGCAGCACACTGGGCATACTCATGTGCGTGGTAATAAAGAATATTGGAAAAATGTTCCTGCTGTGGCATACGGCATCAATAAAGATTTCTCTGTCGTAGGACAGGAACCGTATGATGAAGACCACATTATTCTGCCCGAAGTCATGAAGAAGAACAGCTATATTACAGGAGTTTTCGGTAAATGGGCGGGCGGCTATGAAGGTTCCTGCTCCACACCGGATAAACGGGGTGTAGATGAATTTTACGGTTATATATGTCAGTTTCAGGCACATTTGTACTATCCCAATTTCCTGAACAGATACAGTAAAGAGGAAGGAGATACCGGAGTCGTACGTATTGTAATGGAAGACAACATCAATTATCCCATGTTTGGTGATGATTACAAAAAGCGTTCGCAATATTCTGCCGATTTGATTCATCAGAAAGCCATGGAGTGGATTGATAAGCAGGATGGCAAACAACCTTTTTATGGCTTCTTCACTTATACGCTTCCACATGCGGAATTGGCACAGCCCAATGACTCCATTCTTAAAGGATACAAAAAGCATTTTTTCAGAGATAAAACCTGGGGAGGGTCCGAAGGTTCGCGTTATAATGCCGTGGAACATACCCATGCTGAGTTTGCCGGTATGATTACCCGTCTCGACAGTTATGTCGGCGAAGTCTTGAGGAAGCTGAAAGAGAAAGGTCTTGATGATAATACGATCGTTATCTTTAGCAGTGATAACGGCCCTCACGAAGAGGGTGGAGCGGATCCCGAATTTTTCGGACGGGATGGTAAGCTGCGTGGTCTGAAACGGCAATGCCATGAGGGTGGTATACGAATCCCCTTTATTGTGCGTTGGCCAGGGCGTGTATCAGCAGGCATGGTCAATGATCACCAATTGGCTTTCTACGATGTGATGCCTACATTTTGTGAGTTGATGGAGGATAAAGCATTTCCGAAGAAGTACATAAATAAGAAGATAAAGAATGACTGCTTCGACGGTATTTCTTTTGCTTCGACCTTGTTGGGGGATGATGGCAAGCAGCAAAAACATGATTTTCTTTATTGGGAGTTCCATGAAACAGATCAGATTGGTGTCCGCATGGGAGACTGGAAATTATTGGTAAAGAAAGGGACACCTTATCTGTATGATCTCTCAAATGATGTGCATGAAGATCATAATATTGCAGCTGCCCATCCTGATATTGTGAAGCAGATGAAAGAGATTATTAAGCGGGAACACAGAGATAGTGATATATTCCCTGTTACATTGCCTGAATAGCATCATTCTTGTGATATATCTCTGGGCAATACTTTGAACTTCTTTTTGAAGCAACTGCTAAAATATTTAGGATCATTATATCCTACAGTATAAGCCAAATCGGAAATACGCATACTGGGGTTATCAGAAAGAATCTTATAAGCTGTTTGTAAGCGTATATCAGAAATGAAAACAGAGGGACCTTCATTCGACAGGCTCTTTAACTTTCTGTATAAAGTTGATTTGCTCACTCGCATAGCATCTGCAAATGCTTGTTGATCGAATTTGATGTCATCCAAGTGCTCATATACACAATTGATAGCTTGTTGTAAGAACTCCTTGTCCGCGGAGTCTATATTGGGCTTTTGCATTTCAAAAGCAATGATATTGGAATAATTTTTGAGTAGGTTTTCTTTGTTTTTAAGCAGGCTCTTTATCTTAACCAGTAGCAATGTCAGTTGAAACGGTTTGGTTATGTAATCGTCTGCCCCGGCTTCATATCCTTCAATGATATCTGACTCACTGCTTTTAGCCGTTAGCAGGATGATTGGAATATGTAGCCATTCATCTTGCTTCTTCATATAATGACAAAGTTCGATACCATTCATGACAGGCATCATCACATCCGATATGACTACTACGATATCTTTTGTTTTTTCTAATTGTTCAATGGCTTCTTTACCGTTGGTGGCTTTGATGATGTGGTATTCACGGGACAATGAATCGGCCATGACTTTTAATAAGTCTTCATTGTCTTCTACTAATAGCAGCTTTTTCTTATCAATTTTTTCTGTGATTTTTATGGTTTCTTCTTTGTTTAGAGAAGATATCACAGAGAGGGAATCTGATACCGTTTCGGGTAAGGGAAGAATACTTCTGTCTATTTCTTCTTCAGTAAACTCTTCTTCAATAATGGGCAGGGTGACACGAAATGTCGTTCCCTCATTGATCTGGCTTTCAACTTCAATTTTACCATGATGTAACACTGCAAGTTCTTTGGTTAAAGACAGACCTATTCCATGTCCTGTAGTATGATACTTGCGATAATCTCCTTCATAAAAGCGATTAAACAGTTTAGAAAGATTCTCTTTGGAGATCCCTTCTCCGTTGTCGCTAACAGATATAATAATTTCTCTTTTTTTGAAGAGCCATAAGACACATTGACGCGTATTGTTTTCCCTTCTCTGTTATATTTGAAAGCATTGGATAAAAGATTATAGAGAATCTTGTCGACTTTGTCAGGGTCGAAGTATCCGATGATTTCTTCTTGTTCGATTGACATGTCGAGTTGCATTTTCTTATTCCTGAGCAGAGGCAGAAAACTATCGACGCTCTTTCGGATGAAGGAAGCAATGTTGCCTTGAGATACTTTAAGTTTCAGGTTGCCCGATTCTGCTTTTCTGAATTCCAGAATTTGTTGCAGCAATCGTTTTAAGCGATTGATATTATTGTCCATAATAGAATAATAATCGCTTATTTGAGGAGCGATACTTTTTATCTCATTCAATGTGACTGAAATAATAGTCAGCGGAGTAAGAAGCTCGTGCGTGATATTGGTAAAGAATTGTAGTTTGGCACGGTTCAGTTCTTCTTGTTTCCTTTGCTCTACTTCTTTTATGCGGAGTGTATTTTTCAATCTTATTCTTTTTCTGATTAAATGTATGGTATAGGCAATAACTGCTATTAAGAAGATAGCATAGGCTATATAAGCCCACGTACTACTCCACCAGGGAGGGGTAATGATGATGGTTAATGCTTTTTCTACTTTACTCCATTTTCCATTCCCATTCGTCCCTTTTATATATAGCGTATAGGTTCTGCTTTCCAGATTGCTATAAGAGATAATGTTGCTTCTGTCAGTGGTGTATTGCCATGTATGGTCTAAACCATCCAATCTATAAGCATATTCATTTTTCTCCGGATTGTAAAAATTCAAAACAGATAGTTTACAGGTAAAATCATTTTGTTTGTAATTTAAGTGAAGGGTCTGAGCATATCCGGGTGCCAGATCAGACATTATGTTTAATTTATCTTTAGCTGGGAGGTCTTTCACTGATTTGTTTTGTACCTGTATATCAGTTATGAATATGTCTGGCTGTAACTCATCAGCCGTTAACTTTTCCGGATAAAAGGAATTATATCCCTGGGGACCTCCAAAGAACATTTCTCCGTCTTCTGCTTGGCATGCCGCTCCCCGTGCAAATTTATTGTCTTGTAAACCGTCTGAAGTGGTATAGAGACGGCATTTGCTTTCGGCAATAGAATCTTTCAGATTTAATTTAATTAATCCGACATTACTTCCCATCCATAGATTTTGTTGCTTGTCTTCCAGGATGCTGCATATCATGTCTCCCGGAATATTATATTGGGTATGGATTGAAATAAAAGAATCCAGATGAGGAGCATATAAATTCAATCCTCCTCCATCTGTTCCTGCGAGAATATTTCCTTCTTTATTCACAAATATGCATTGTATTTCATTGGAATTTATTTTGTTATTATTGATAGAGTAAGAACTGAATGTGCAATTACTGAGGTCTTGAGTTGGATTTATGCGAAATATACCGCTATGATCTGTTCCTATCCAGATATTGTTGAGACTGTCCTGGGCGATGGAATATACGCTATGTGAGTATTGCCCTTGAGGAGAAAGTAAATTGTTATAGTGATAGAATTTCCCTTCCTTCGTCAGGATACTTAATCCTGTGGTGGAGCCTAAATATACATTTTGCCGATTGTCCTCAAACATACAATATATAAAGTTTGGAAAATGAGGAATTTCAGGTGAACGCATATTTGATAGCGGCTTGCCACTCTCTTCAGGGTGATATATGTAGACCCCATTACCATAACTACCCAACCATAGTTCATCTTTGTGTCGAGGTTTTAAAAAGGAATAATAAGTATATTCTGATTGAAGTATGGAAGGATTAAATGCTTTTTCTCTTTTACTATTAGAGTTTGTGGTGCGGTCGTGAATAATGAAACTATGTTTCTCTAATCCAATCCACAGATCGTTTTTGTATACTGTCAGGCCTTGGATATTGCTACAGGCTGTTCCGACAGATGCATGGGAAAGTTGGTGAAGGTTGAATTGCAAATTTTGTGGTCGTACCCAGTAAACTCTTCCGCCAAGAAATCCTAGCCACATTGTTCCGGTTCGGTCTCTGAAAATACTAATAATTTCATTGTATGGCAACCCATTGGAAGGAATATTTGGTGTGTAGTTGAGAAAATCCTTTCCGTTAAAGCAACTTAAACCTTCCAGGGTTCCTATCCATAGGTTCCCGGTACTCGAATCTTCGGAGATGGAGTAAATTAAATTATGTATTAAACTATTGCTGTTGCCTTCTTCATGTGCGAACTTCTCAAAATAAGCTTTTTCCTGATCATATGGATGATGAAGCTTGTATAAGCCATATCCCCAAGTCCCGATCCAGATTTGTTCTTTGCTATCCTGGAATAGAAAGTAAGCGGAATTCAAAGGATTAATAGCAGGGTAGGATACTAAGCTGTCTGTAGCGGTAATATAGCGATATAGCCCATCACTCCAGGTTCCTATCCATATTTGGTTATTGGGGGCTTCTACAAGAGATTTCACATCCATGGATCTGACTTTGGTGAAACTTACAGATGTATTGGACTGCCCGGGATTATTGTTGCTTTTATATAGAGAACTACCGGTGCCTAACCAAATTGTATTATCTTTAGTTATCAGTATAGACTGGACTCGCTCGTTGTTCAGAGCCCCAAATTCTTTTTGAATCTTTCCGCTTTTCTTGTCAAGCATGTTTAAACCATAGCTGGTACCTATCCATAATCGGTGCTGGTAGTCTTCTTGTATGGCAAGAATGTCATTGCTGGATAAGGCTCCGGGAGTATAGAGGTTCGACTTGATGATTTCAAGTTCGTAACCATCGAAGCGGCATACCCCGTTGCGGGTTGCAAACCAGATAAAACCATCCCTGTCCTGATAGATCTGTTGAACATCGGTAGGGATATTAATATAAGGAGGGAGACTTTTGAATTCAATCTTATGTTCCTTTCCCTGTATGTTCTGGAAGGACGATATTAGCAGGGAGAGTATAAATAGCAAAGATACTTTCTGAATGTTTTCCATATATTCATAATATTGTGTGGTATTCGCAAAAATACCAAATTAAACTAAATATCATATATAAAAAATGAGTAATTATGCCGGTTTTTAAGGGTAGAAACAAATATAAAATAAACAGGTAGAAAAATCAGTCAATAAAGTCTAAGAGATCGTTCAATCGTTGCATAAAGTGTATGGTGAAGGAATTTTCGACTTGAATGAATGAATTCACGACAGTAGTCACTCGTTTTTTATTCACTTTTGTGCTGTTGCAACAAATGTAAATAGTAACCTTTTTAATTTTAATTTAATAGTAAGAGTATGGGACATGAAAAGCATTTAGAAAAGATGAATCAGACTGTTACATTCTGGTTGGTCCGGAAACTAATAGTAGGATTATTATGTATTTGTTCGACTGCTGCTACTTTCGCCCAAACTGCAACAGTTTCGGGGGTGGTGAAAGATGATACAGGTGAGCCGGTGATTGGAGCAGGAGTCCTTGTTAAGGGAACTACATTAGGAACTATTACGGATATTGACGGGCATTTTTCTTTTCGGGCTGATGATTTGAATGGAGTGTTAGTGGTGTCTTTTGTAGGCATGGAAACTCAGGAAATCCCGATGAAAGGTAAAGGAACTTTTGATATTGTATTGAAATCTTCTAATACATTATTAGAGGAAGTTCAAGTAGTGGCCTATGGCGCTCAGAAGAAAGTAACTTTGACCGGTTCTATTAGTTCTGTGAATACAGATGAATTGTTGAAAGTACCTACGGCGAGTATTGGTAATATGTTGTCAGGTGTACTTTCGGGAGTTTCTTCCATACAGTCATCAGGACAGCCCGGTGGCGATGACCCGGATGTTTTTATTCGCGGTATCAGTACGTTGAACACAATGAATGCTAAGCCTCTATATCTGGTTGATGGGGTAGAGCGCAGCTTTTTCCAGATTGATCCTAATGAAGTGGAAAATATTACGATTTTGAAAGATGCTTCTTCAACGGCTGTATTCGGTGTACGTGGCGCTAATGGTGTAATCATTGTTACTACTAAACGAGGAAAAGAGGGTAAAGCTAAGATTAACGCTTCTTTTTCTTATGGTATCCAGACTCCGACGCGGATGCCGGAATTTGTGAATAGCTATGATTATGCCACATTTTTGAATGAAGCTTATACGAATGATGGCAAAGATCCCAAGTTTACTCCTGAAGCAGTAGAGGCTTTCCGTACACATTCTAATCCTATCATATATCCGGATACGGACTGGATGGAGCTGTTGTTTAAGTCGTCGGCGCCTCAGACTCAGGGTAATGTGAATATATCGGGAGGTACGGAGAGGGTTCGATACTTCATTTCGATGGGTATGCTGGATCAGAAAGGTTTCTTTAAAAACCATGATACCCGTTACGATGCTAACTTCAATTTCAACCGTTATAACTACCGTGCAAACCTGGATATTGATTTTACAAAAACAACACTTGTGGCTATCAATATGGGAGGTCGCGTGGAGAAAAGAAACTTTCCCCGTTCGGGTGATGATATAAATCAGTTGTTCCGCAGAATTTATTGGGCTACACCTTTCTCCGGTCCTGGCATTGTTGATGGGAAATGGATCAAGGGTAATAGCCAATATCCGCCGGTAGGATTGTCTGACGGTTTGGGGAATATTTATGGACGTGGTTACGGTTCTAAGACGACCAATGTTGTCAATCTGGACTTGGCTCTAACACAAAAACTGGATTTCGTCACCAAAGGATTGCAGTTTAAGATAAAGGTAGCCTACAATAGCGGATATGATCACACCAAAGAGCGTGCTACTTCTATAGAGAGTTATCAGCCGTGGTATAGGAAAGATGTAACATGGATGGAGCATCCGGCAGGTTCCGATCCCAATGAAGTTGTGTATATTCAGGACGGTGAAGCCGGTCTGATCAGCTATGCCGAAAGTTTTGGTAAGTCGCGTGACTGGTATGCTGAGGCCAGTTTTGACTGGAAACGTGATTTTGGTCTGCATCATCTTTCTGCATTGGCCCTTTATAACCAAAGCAAAACCTATTATCCTGACAGTGATTACCCCGGTATTCCAAGAGGGTATGTTGGTTTGGTAGGTCGTGTCACGTATGATTATGATAATAAATACCTGATTGAAGGTAATGTGGGTTATAATGGTTCTGAAAACTTTGCTCCAGGCAATCGCTATGGTTTCTTCCCGGCAGTTTCCGGGGGATGGGTACTTACTCAGGAAGAATTTCTGAAAGATAATCCAGTAGTTAATTTCTTGAAGATACGTGCTTCTTATGGTATTGTAGGTAATGATAGATACCATCCGTATGGAACCGGTTTTATGGATAGGTTCTTGTATTTGCCTAACAGTTACTTTATAGGAAGCGGTTATCAATTTGGTACGGGTACAAGTTGGTCTCCGGGTGCTTACGAAAAGAGCTTCGGTAACTCCGGATTGAGTTGGGAGAAATCTGCCAAGCAGAATTATGGTATTGACTTTTCTTTGTTTAATCAGAAGCTGAGTGGTAGTATCGATTACTTTTATGAAAAACGCACGGATATTTTGGCGAAGGCATCTACCGATCCGATTATTCATGCAATGAGCTTACCTGTTTTGAATTTGGGTATTGTTTCCAACAAAGGTGTTGAGCTGAACTTAAAATGGAATCATAAGATCAATAGTTTTCGTTATTGGACCAACTTGAATGTTTCTTATGCGAAGAACAAGATCGTTTATCAGGATGAAGTTCCTTCTGAATATACATATACTTTGAAAACAGGTCATCCTGTGGGGCAACCTTTTGGGTTAAAAGTCCGGGGATTCTACTACGAAGGTATGGAAGATGTGGCGGATCATAGCTATGTCCTGAAAGAAGGAGATGTAGTGTATGAGGACCTAAATCATGATGGTAAGATTGATGATAATGATAAAACGGCTATAGGATATCCCAGTTATCCATTACTGAACGCCGGTCTTACTTTAGGTTTTGAATATAAAGGTTTTGACTTCAGTATGCTGTGGGTAGGAGCTACAAAAACATCCCGTGTTCTGGAAGAAACTTTCCGTAAACCTCTTGGAGAAACTTACGACAGATCTCTGATGAGTCATCAATTTACTGATCGTTGGACTCCGGAAACGGCAGCTACGGCTAAATTGCCACGTGCCACGATTGACGGTGTGAAGAATAACTATCGGGATTCCGAGTTGTGGGTGAAGGATGCAAGTTACCTGCGTTTGAAGAACATTGAAATCGGTTATAACTTCCGCCTCCCGTTTATGCCAAAGATAGGGATGGAAAAGATGCGTGTATTTATGACCGGTTATAATCTGCTGACATTTGATAAGCTGAAAATATCAGATCCGGAATCTATGTCCAGTGGCGTACCGCAATATCCGGTAATGCGTGTGATTAATTTTGGTTTAAATGTAAGCTTCTAAAACTATGACTGACATGAAAAAGATATTTAATGGATTAATCCTTATATTGTTCGCTGCACTGGTATCTTGTGCAGATGAATTCAAGGTAGGAGATGCTTTTCTGGAAAAGGCGCCGAGCGTGGATGTGGACAAAGATGTGGTGTTTAATGATGCTAATTATGCCCGTGCATTCTTATGGAACGCCTACACTTCACTTTATTATGGACGTCCTTTGAATTGGAGCGCAAAGGGAAATAGAATGGGCATGGGGGCTGTGGATGCCTTGACGGATTGTTTCACCAGTGGTTTGACCTGGGATGGCGTAAATGGCTTATATTATTCCGGTCAGTTTAATGCTACCTCTGATTATTCGTCGGCCGTTTATTCTTATTCTAACGGTGAGGATCAGTGGACCGGGATTCGTAAAGCCTGGCTGTTTATAGAGAATATCGGCCAGACTCCTAATATTGACGATAGTGAGAAAGAACGTTTAAAAGGAGAGGCAAAAATGATCATTGCTTGTCATTATGCTGATATGTTCCGCAATTATGGAGGTCTTCCGTTAGTAACCAAGGCTTTCGATCCGAATGATGATTTTAAATTACCACGTGCTACCGCTCGTGAAACGATGAACTTTATAACAGATTTGTGTGACCAGGCCTATGCAGTATTGCCCTGGGCCTTACAATCCGGTGAACAAGAACAATGGGCCGGACGCTTTACAGCAGCTGCTGCCCTTGGTCTGAAGATTAGGATCTTGTTGTTTGGTGCAAGTCCTTTGTTCAATGATAGCGAACCTTATCATCCGGAAGCATCCTCTGCTCCGTCAGTTGCTGAACAGCATGTCTGGTTCGGTGGTAAAGATATGTCTTTGTGGGATGATGTGGTAGATGCCTGTGACCTGTTTATGACACGTAATCAGCAGGAAGGAAATCCCTGGGATTTAGTTCAGAATCCATCTAATCCCCGCCAGGCTTATCAGGATGCATATTATAGAAGGGCGAATGGTGAGCTGCTGATCGATACGCGTGCCCGTGCCACGGCTTCTTGGTACTGGGATGCGGATTGTTACTATTTGCAGTCTTACGGTTCGTATGGCGCAATGACCCCTACACTGGAGTATGTGAATCTCTTTCCATATGCAGATGGTACTCCATTCGATGCTTCTTTCTGGGATAGACAAAGTAAAGACCATTACATAGCAGAAGACCCGTTTGCGAACAGAGATCCCCGGTTGTACGAAAACTGCCTGGTGAATAATGCGGAATTCGGTATGGACCATGTGGCAGAGTTATGGATTGGTGGACGTGAGGGTCCTGCCAATGACCTTGCCAGTGATGGTGCGGCATTTACAGGCTTTGCCGTTTACAAATACATTTTGGATAAAGAACACATGGCGGGTAAACAAGACCAATGGCCCTATTTGCGTTTACCTGAAATCTATCTGAGCTATGCGGAAGCCCTGAATGAAGTGGGACGTACGAGCGATGCCTATCAGTACGTAAACTATGTACGCGCACGTGTCAGACTGCCGGGGTTGAAGTCGGGGCTTACTCAGGATGAGATGCGTAAAGAAATTCTGGACGAGCGTGCCAGAGAGTTTGGTGTTGAGGAAGTGCGCTACTATGATATGATCAGATGGAAACAGGCAAAAGACTTCCGTAAGATATTGCACGGAATCCGTATACGTCGTGGAGATAATAGTACTTATTCTTATGAGAAATTTTCTATTAAGAAGAGATTTATTCAGGATGGTGAGGATGGAACCATTTTCTTCACTCCGAAATGGTATTTGTCTCCCTTCCCATTTGTAGAGATGAACAAGGGATATTTAACTCAGAATCCCGGATGGTAATATGCTACTTGTAAATCACAATTAAAGAAGTAAAAGATTATGAGAAATATATATAAATTATCGTGTGCATTGATGTTCTCTTGTCTAAGCGCATATGCACAACAAGATAGCGCTATTGTTGCTAAAGGGGAAAGACTTCTGAATTTGGGCTATGGCGTAACGGTGAAGGCAAAAGAGTCTTCTGCTGCAATATCGGAAGTTACGGGAGAAGAGATCATGAAAAGTGCAGCGACCAATCCTCTGAACGCATTGTATGGTAAGGGATTGGGACTTACTGTATTGCAAAATGGAGGTACTGTATGGGAAAGTGTACCGACTACGATGATTCGCGGTTTGAATTCCACACGTGATAATTCTATTCTGGTGCTGATAGATGGCTTTGAAAGAGATCTGAGCATGATTACAAAAGAAGAAATAGAGAGCGTTCAGATATTAAAGGATGCGGCAGCTACGGCTTTATATGGTTTGCGTGGTGCTAATGGAGTCATGTTGGTTACGACCAAGACCGGTTCTAAGAAGAAGATTGATGTCAGTGTGAATTATGAACATCATTTTAATATGCTGAATCGCTTGCCGAAGTTTGCAGATGGTTATACCTATGCATTGGCAATGAATGAAGCGATGAAGAATGACGGTTTGAGTCCGATGTACGATCAGACACAATTGGATGGAATTAAGAATAATGATCCTCACTATGGTAATGTGAACTGGATGGATGAAGTTTTGAGCAAATCAGGTTCTACGGATAATGTTTTCGTAACATTGAGTGGTGGCGGAAAAATTGTCAGATACTTCTCTTCTGTGGATTATCTCTCCTACAAAGGTTTCATTAAGCCGGAGAATATTGTTGATGAGTATTCCTCCCAACTTAAGTATTCGAAGTTGAGCATAAGAACCAATGTAGATGTAGATCTGACTAAATCCACCTTGTTATCATTCAAGATGAGTGGTATGTTGTCCGAACATAACAGGCCGAACCCTTTGACCGGAGATCTGATGTCAATGCTGTATAATACTCCGGCGGCGGCTTTTCCCGTTAAGACTCCTTATGGTGACTGGGGTGGAAGCAACGTGTGGACCCGGAACCCGGTAGCTGAAGTAGCAGCCAAAGGATATGCGAGGAGTCATCAACGGCTTTTGTTTGCTGATATGGCCATCAGGCAAGACCTTGGTATGTTCTTAAAAGGACTTTCGGTTGATGCGCGTATTGCCTATGATAACTTTTGTGAGTATTGGGATAACTATGGTATGAACTATGCCTATGCAGTGCCTAATGTTTCCAATCCCTCATCTTCCGAAGATTATACATTGAAGGGAGAGAGTACTGCCGCTTCGTTCAGTTCTTCTTTAGGTAACCAGTGGAGCCGCTTTAACTTATGGGGAAGAGTAAATTATGCTAATACCTGGGACGACCATAAACTGAATGTGACTCTTGCGGCTTCAAGAGAGCAGACTATCTTGAACGGACAGCACAATACCCGTAACCGTATCAATATGCTGGGACATGTACATTATGTATATGCTGATAAATACGTAGCCGACTTGGCCTTTTCGCGTAATGGCTCTAATTTACTGGCTCCTTCTCAGCGTTTCGGAAATTTTCCGGCTGTCTCGGCTGCCTGGATAGTTTCTAATGAAAACTTCCTGAAAGATGTTGCTTTCTTGGATCTTTTAAAGGTGCGCGCTTCCTGGGGGCTTACCGGTACGGATATTATGCCTGAGGCTTTGATGTGGAATCGTAAGTATGGTTGGGCTAATGGCTATATTCTGGGCGGTGAATACAATGGTGCCAGTGGATTGGGAGAAGGTAGATTGCCAACGACGGATATGCTGTATGAGAAAGTTGCTAAGGCAAATCTGGGTTTAGATATGTCTTTTGTAAAGTCAGTTGATTTAACAGTAGAACTGTTCAAGGAAAAGAGAACGGATATGCTGGTAACCCCTGGTGATATCTCTGCTGTGCTGGGTGCTACTAATGCCTATCAGAATATCGGAAAGGTAGAGAATAAAGGGATTGAAATCGGAGCGAATTATCATACGGAATTAAAAGATTTCCGTTTCAACGCAGGTGCTAATTTTACTTTCAACCGTAACAAGATCATAGAAATGGGTGAAGAATATGCCCCTTACGAATGGATGAAAGCTACGGGAAGACCTGTTGGACAGATTTTCGGTTATGAGGCAATCGGTTTCTTTAAGGATGAACAGGACATAGCCAACAGTCCGAAGCAGAATATGTCCACGGTGAAGCCGGGAGATATCAAGTTCAAAGACTTGAACGGTGATAAAATTATTGATGAGTTCGACAAGAAAGCTATCGGTTATAGTAGCCAGATACCTGAGATCTATTACTCTGTTAATCTTGGAGTGGAATATAAAGGAATTGGTATCGATGCTTTGATACAGGGAACCGGGAACTATTCCGCTATTGCATCTACGGCAAGTTTGTTCCGTCCCTTGACGGGCAATACTTCTATCTCTGAATATTATTACAATAACCGTTGGACACCTGAGACACCGAACGCCAAGTTTCCGAGACTGTCACAAGGAACGAATGCCAATAACTTTAATGACAATACATTGTGGCTGACCAATAAATCTTTCTTGAAATTGCGTCATGCCGAGCTTTACTATAAGTTCTCTAAAAAGACATTGGCCTCCACACCTTTGCAATCGGCAAAGCTTTATGTCAGGGCTTCCGACTTCATTCTGTTCGATCACGTAGATGTGTGCGATCCTGAAGCAATGGGTATTTCTCATCCTATTCCGGCATCTATTCAGGTTGGTTTCTCAGTTGGTTTTTAATGTAACTAAAAAGATATAGATTATGAAAAAGCATATATTTTTAGCAGGAGTTCTGGTGATGTTGCTCTCCTCATGCAGCGACTTTCTGGATTACAATGAGAATTCAGATTACGATCAGAATAAACTCTTCAATACCACTTGGTCCAATACAGACTTTGTGACCGGCATCTATGCCTATCTTCCGGGTGCCTTAAATGATGTAGACGGTGCTTTGCGTTCGGCAGCTTGTGATGAAGCGGAGTATGTATGGCCCACTTCAACTATTCACCGCTTTTATGACGGAAGCTGGAGTGCAATACGTACTGTAGATGATAAATGGGGGCATTACTATAAAGCCATCCGGGCTTGCAATGACTACCTGGAAAATGGTACGGGCAAGGACTGGAAAGAGTTTGAGTTTAAGAAAGACTATGCCAAGATGATGCGTAAATACCGAAATCTGGAATGGGAAGTTAAGGCTCTGCGTGCATATTACTATTTTGAGTTGGTAAAGCGCTATAACCGGATTCCGTTGATAACGAAAGTCCTGACAGAGGAAGAGGCAAACAATCAGGTTCCGGTTGATTACCAAACTATTGTTGATTTTATCGTGAGAGAGTGTGACGAGGTTACCGAGGATGGAAGGTTGCCGGCAATCTACAATGCAGACTATGATAATGAAACCGGACGTGTATCTAAAATCTTTGCATTGGCATTGAAAGCGAGAACTTTATTATATGCTGCAAGCCCGTTGAATAATCCGGATGCCGAGACTAACCCTGCAAAATGGATAGAAACAGCTAAAGCTGCCAAGAAGATTATAGATGCCGCCGGAAGTTGGAATTTGTCTTTAGTGTCATTTGACAGACTGCTGGGTGCCGATAATTATAAAGAACCGGAAATGATTCTGATTAAAAGAATTGGTGATACCAACGAACTGGAGAAATTGAATTTCCCAATTGGCCTGGAGGGTGGAAAGAGTGGCAATTGTCCTACTCAGAATCTGGTTGATGCATACGATATGAAGGAAGGGCAGGAGATGAATGAATCGAAACCTTATGCCAACAGAGACCCGATTGGCATATACCGTACTCTATCATGGCGGGAAAACGGCTTATGGCAAACAAGTTGACGTACTTCCGAACGGCCTTAACGGCCTTCCGCAGGAAGGTGCAACCAAAACGGGATACTATCTGAGTAAGTTCGTGAATATCAGTGTAAGCCTGACTGCCAATAGCACTACTACAGCTAAGCATTCCATGCCTTTGTTCAGATATGCTGAGATACTGCTGATTTATGCGGAAGCTATGAATGAAGCTTATGGTCCGGAAGGGGTTACGGATGAGTTAAATCTTTCAGCCCGTGACGCGATCAACATGGTACGTGGCAGAAGTGGTTTGGGGATTGCTGCACTGACTTCTGAGGATGTATCTTCGAAAAAGGAGTTCCGCCAGGCTTTGCGTAAAGAAAGGATGGCTGAATTAGCTTTTGAGGATCATCGCTTCTGGGATATCCGCAGATGGAAGATAGGGGAGGAGACAACGAAAATCAAGCGTGTTTCTATCAGTAAGGCCGGTGACAAGTATTCTTTCGAATATAGTGTGACTGCGGATCGTATTTGGGATGACAAGATGTATTTCTATCCGATTCCACAGTCGGAGATCTATAAAAATCCCAAACTTGTTCAGAATCCCGGTTGGAAATAGTGGTATTCGAAGAGGCTTTTAGTATGGAGTGAATCAGGAGTAAGAGTCTCACTCTGTTTCAACAGGGAAGAACTTTAGTTTCACCAAGGAGAAACAAAGGTTTCATCATGAAGAAACTATAGTTCCACCTTGGTGAAACAAAAGTTTCTCCTCGTTGGAACAACGAAGCGTCTCAGTATGGGATTTGTATAAGTCGGGAAGTACAGTCAATGAACTAAGGTAAAAGGATGTGCCTCTTCGAATACTTCTTTTAAAGATAAGATAGGTAAAATAAATAAAAATAGAATTATGGTATACAAACGTGTAAGCTCAGCTTTATTCTTTTCCATCGTGTGGATGTTACTGGTCTGCCCGAAGGCGTACAGCCAAAGCAATTCTATGCGCGTAGCACGTATCTTTTCAGATAATATGGTGCTTCAGCAGGGGATATATGCACCGGTCTGGGGGTGGGCCGATTCCGGAGCAACAGTCCGAATCAGCATGAGTGAAAAAGAATATGAAACTGTTGCTGATGATACAGGTAAATGGTTGGTTAAGATGGAACCACTGTCGGCAGGAGGTCCTTATACATTGAGTGTGAGTTGCGGTGGACAGAAGGAGGTGTTCAAGAATGTAATGATTGGCGAGGTATGGCTGGCATCGGGGCAGTCGAATATGAATTACAGGGTTGGTGCTGTCTTGTCTGCCGATGAAGTGATTAAGGATGCCAATTATGCGGATATCCGTGAGTTCTGTACTCCCGAAGTTGTAAGCAGAACTCCTCATGCTGATTTGACGGGTGGAGAGTGGAAGGTATGTACCCCGGAGACGGTGAAGGGATTTTCGGCAGTAGCCTATTTCTTTGCACGTGCTCTGCATTTGGATAAGAAAGTACCGGTAGGGATCATTCATACCTCCTGGAGCGGTACTATCTGCGAAGCATGGATTAGTGCGGAAATGCTTTATACGATTCCCGCTTTTAAGAACCGGGTGATTGAAGAGATTTATAAGAGTGATGAAGATTGGGCAGCTCTCCACCAGGTGGGAGTTGAGAAGGATAGAGAACGTGAGAAGATTGTTCAGACTACACAAGTGGGGCTGAAACAAGGTGCTCATAAACTTTCTTTTAATGACAAGGCATGGAAAGAGGAGGCTTATCCGGTATATCCTCCGCGTGTAGGTTTGGGCGGTTATCAACTGCTTTGGCTAAGAAAAGAAGTCACACTTCCGAAGGAGGCACTGGGTGAAGACTTGATTCTGCATTTAGGGAAAGTTATGACGGGAGACGTCACTTACTTCAACGGAGTGGAAGTAGGGCGTGAAAGATGGGATGGTGTGAGAAGTTACCGTGTTCCTGCCAAACTGCTCAGAAAGGGTAAGAATGTGATTGCCGTACGGCTGTTGTCCGAATGGGGAAATGGACGTTTGGGTGATGAGGCCAGTGATCCGTATTTACATTCTGCTGATAACCAGGTACGCATTTCTTTGAAAGGACAATGGAAGTACAATGGTGAGATAGAGCCGAAGCTTCCGATGGGAAGGGGTTACTCCAATAATATCACTTGTATGTATAATACAAAGATTGCCCCTCTGCTACCTTATGGTATCCGTGGTTTTCTATGGTATCAGGGTGAAGGGAATTCCGGTCAGCCGGAGTTGTATAAACAGTTGCAGCCAACTATGATTACCGATTGGCGCATACGTTTCGAACAAGGCTATCTTCCGTTCCTGCTTGTACAATTGCCTAATATCAGCGGAGGCAGTTGCCAGTATTTCCGGGAGGCGCAGGCAGAATCTTTGCAATTGCCTAATGTCGGGATGGCTGTTTCCATAGATGTAGGCGATCCTTATGATATCCATCCGAATAACAAGAAACCTGTAGGCGAGCGCCTTTATCTGCGTGCCAAAGAGATGGTTTACAAAGATAGTGTGGGTGTCTTCCAAGGTCCGGTTTATGATTCATTCCGGATAGAAGGAAACAAGATACGCATGAAGTTTAAAAGTACGGGAAGCGGTCTGATGAGTAAAGACGGCAAAGATTTACGCACATTTGAAGTTGCGGGTGAGGATGGTAAGTATGTTCCGGCAAAGGCGGTTATTGAGGGTAATGATGTGCTGGTTTGGAGCGATGCAGTGAAGAAGCCTTTATCAGCGCGGCATGCGTGGGACTCCAATCCGGCAGTTAATCTCTATAATAAAGAGGGATTGCCCGCAACCTCTTTCAGAACCAATAAGGAATTATAAAAACGCTATATAGATGAAACGATTATTGTTACTACTCATAGTAGTAGGTGGTCTGATATTGGGGACTGATATGGATCTGAAAGCTCAATCAGCGGCTAAAGAAGAGATGAGAGTCGCTAAAGCCCCTTTGTTCAGAGATCCCATTCATGACGGGGCAGCAGATCCGATGGTGATATATAACGAACAGGAGAAGGCATGGTATATGTTCTACACCAACCGGCGGGCTAATGTCCCTACGCAAGGAACCAATTGGTGTTATGGAACCAGGATCGGCGTGGCAGTCAGCACGGATCACGGAAAGAACTGGAATTATGTAGGTGCATTGGATCTTGAATTCGAGCGCGGAAGAAATACGTTTTGGGCTCCTCATGTAGTGTATGATAAAGGAGTATACCATTTGTTTGTCACCTATATCCGGGGAGTGCACGAGTCATGGTCGGGGATAGGCAAGATAGCTCATTATTCAAGTCGTAATTTGTGGAACTGGGACTTCTGCGGATTGATACCTTTTGGCCGATGCAGACCGTTGCTGGATGCCACGGTTTATAAGAAACCGGATGGAAAATGGGGGATGTGGTATAAGAATTCGCGTATAGGCTATACGGTGGAAGCTGTAAGCGACGATTTGTATCATTGGACGAACGTACCGGGCATTACGATTGGTGATGTTCCTCACGAAGCGCCTTTTGTGTTCTATTATAAAGAATATTACTGGATGCTGATAGACCAGTGGAATGGCTTTGGAGTGTACCGCTCAAAGGATGCTGAGAAGTGGGAGAAGCAAAGCGTTATATTGGGAAGCAGAGGGGAGCGCAAAGATGACAATGTCCGTGCCAGTCATCCGGGAGTGGTAGTGACCGGAGATAAGGCGTATGTCTTTTATTTCACTCATCCGGGATGGGAGAAAGAGGGAGGCTGGGGCGACGAGACCGGAAAGTTGGATGAAGCCGGTGTGTTGCCTTATATCTATCGTCGTTCGTCGATACAAGTAGCTGAATTGAAGGTAGACAGAAACGGAATAATGGGAAGCGATAGAAATGCCCCTTTTGATTTCTACTTACCTGATGGGTTGAACTAAACTTGATTAAAAACAGAATATTGAAAGAATAACCATGAAAACATTCTTATTATCAATCGTAATAGTATTCACCTGCTCTGTATGGGCAGTAGGACAGAATAACAGAAAACTACTTCCCGAATTATTAAAAGAAGGTAGTATTGATACGTATGGACTTGAAAAAGTTTCCGGAGGCAAGACGTTGCATTGGACGGCAACCCGGCAAGGGGCGAGCGTGACTTTTTCTTCGGGAGAAACGGCCTGGGACTTCTCCCCTTTTGTACATTTAGTTTGTGAAGTCCAGAACCTGGCAGATCATGAGTTATTCGTGGAGTGCCATTTGGGATGGCGATTATTGGAGTACAGGTGCGGGGTATGTACCTGCACGGAGTACGAAAAAGATTGAAACTCTGATTTTACGCAAAGAATATTCAAAGCAGCAATTGGAATTGTTTCCCAAAATGAATGGGTTGCCCGGTGGTGCTACAAGATTGTGGTGTGGTTATCGTCCGGAATCTATCCATCGTTTTTCCTTGGGACTTTCCCCGTATCCAGTCGGGAGATGAGGTCGTGGTGAAGAATGTGATGCTGACCATTCCTTATAAAGAATACTCAGGCAAGGAATATGAAGATTTACTTCCATTTGTGGATGAATTCGGGCAATATGTTCATAGTCGTTATCCTGGTAAGATATCCGGTGTCGGAGAAATAGTGAAAGCGGATAAAAGAGAGGAACAGGATATGAAAAATTATCCGGGCAATAAAAGCTGGGATATTTATGGGGGTTGGGCAAAGGGACCTCAATTGGCTGCTACCGGACATTTTCGCGTAGAGAAATATCAGGGTAAATGGTGGTTGGTTGACCCGCAGGGATATCTGTTTTGGTCGCATGGCATCACTTGCGTAGGTGGAGGAGACGAGACGAATGTCAAAGGGCGTGAGAGGTTTTATCGTCCCTTGAATCTCCCGGCTTCGGTGGATTCATCTTTGTTTGTTTCTGAGTGCAACGACAGGAAAGAGCTTTCTTATTGGAAACTGAATATGTATCGGAAATGGGGTGCTGATTATAAAATCAAAATGATTGATAAGGCAAACCGACGGTTAAAGAGTTGGAATATTAATACCATTGCAAACTGGTCTAATGAAGAGGTGATCCGTACAAGAAAGACTCCTTATACGGCGGTAATCCATACGCAATATGGGCATTTCATACAAGATCCGTTCTCACCGGAATTTCGGAAAGGTCTTGAACGGACCATTGCCGGCTCATCAGCTGCCAATGATGAATGGTGCATCGGATACTTTGTTGATAATGAACTGGGTTGGGGTAATAATACTTATCTGGCTACTTTGGCTTTACAAGGGAGATATCCTTATGCGAAGGAAGTGTTCAAGAATCGTTTGATTGAGAAATATGCATCCTTGGCTGAACTGAATACTATTTGGGGAAGTGAGTTCGCTACTTGGGAAGATTGGATGAAAAATGATTCTGTCTATGCCGGGGCTACAAATGATTTGATTGACTTCACAAGTCATATGGCGAATGCTTATTTTCGTTCTGTCAAAGAAGCATTAAAAGCAAAAGCGCCTCACAAACTGTATTTGGGTTGCCGGTTTAATTATGGAGACTTTTCCGGGAATGCCGTGCAACAATGGATTGTAGATATCGCAGCCAAATATTGTGATGTTGTAAGTTTCAACAGGTATACTTATTCGGCATATTCGCTTCGGCCTTCCAAGGATCGTGATTTTCCGATGATAATCGGTGAGTTCCATTTCGGAGGGTTGGATCGTGGTCTGCTGCATGGCGGGTTACGTTATGGAGGCAGCCAGGAGAACCGGGCTGACTTGTATAAACATTATGTGCAGGATGCCGTGATGAATCCTTATCTGGTTGGTACACACTGGTTCCAATACAATGACCAAGCTGTAACCGGGCGCGGAGATGGAGAGAACTATCAGATTGGTTTTATTAATGTATATGATGCTCCCAACTGGGAACTGATACGTGCTGCACGTTCGGTTGGTGAGACGATGTATGAACTTCGTAGTAAATAAAATATAATATCATGAGAATAGAGAAATACTTTTATGGCGTGTGTGCCTTGTGCTTGTTACTGTCCTGCCAGCAAGTGGCAAAACAAGTAGATACTCCGGTTTTACCGACAAAACCTTTTGAAATGGGGGAGGTCGTTATAACTAAGGGACCTTTTAAACATGCGGAGGAAAAGGAGACTGCTTATCTGCTGGAATTGGAGCCGGACCGTTTTCTTAGTGGATTCCGTTCAGAAGCCGGATTAGTCCCTAAAGCTCCTAAATATGAAGGATGGGAAAGTCTGGGAGTAGCCGGACAGTCATTGGGGCATTATTTATCAGCTTGTGCCATGTACTATGCAACTTCGGGAGATGAACGTTTCCTGCAAAGATTAGAATACACTATTAATGAACTGGATAGTTGCCAACAGGCAAATGGTGATGGTTATCTGGCCGCTACACCGGATGGTAAAAGGATTTTTAAGGAGGTTTCGGCTGGAAAGATATATTCACAGGGATTCGACCTGAATGGAGGCTGGGTACCTCTGTATGTAATGCATAAAGTTCTGGCCGGACTGATTGATACTTATCAATACGCTCATAATGAGCGGGCATTGGCTGTTGCCGAAAAATTGGCCAATTGGATGTATGGTACCTTTCAGCATCTTACAGAAGAACAAATGCAGAAAGTGTTGGCATGTGAGTTTGGTGGCATGAATGAGGCATTGGCTAATTTATATGCTTGTACAAAGAATGAGAAGTTCCTGGCTTTGGCTCAACGATTTGATAATCATAAAGCTATCATGGATTCCTTGGCGGTGGGAGTGGATGATTTGGAAGGGAAGCATGCTAATACGCAGGTACCTAAGGTTATAGGAGCTGCACGTCTGTATGAATTGACCGGTAGTAAGCGTGATTCTGCGATTGCTTCTTTCTTTTGGCATACGGTGGTACAGAATCATTCTTATGTGAACGGAGGTAATAGTGATGGAGAACATTTTGGAACCCCCGGACAATTGAATGAACGCTTAAGCACTTCCAATACAGAAACGTGCAACACTTATAATATGCTGAAACTGACGCGGCATTTATTTTCTTGGCAGTCGCTTCCTGAGTATAGTGCTTATTATGAGAGAGCCGTGTTCAATCATATTCTGGCTTCTCAGAATCCGGATGATGGAATGTGTACTTACTATACGCCTTTGATTTCAGGTGGTAAGAAAGGTTATTTGTCTCCTTTTCAATCATTTTGCTGTTGCAGCGGATCCGGTATGGAAAATCACGTGAAGTATGGTGACTTTATTTATTCTGAAGGCAGTGATTCCAGCCTTTGGGTGAATCTGTTCATCCCTTCGCAATTGAATTGGACGGACCGGAAGATGATTGTTACCCAGGATACGGATATCCCTTCTTCTGATAAAACTGTGCTGACAGTTAAAACAGAAAAACCACAGTCTGTTATATTCCGTCTACGTTATCCGGAATGGGCGGAGTCCATGCGTATCAAAGTGAATGGAAGTTCTGTTTCATTTGAGGCTTCTAATAATAGCTATGTTTCTATTGAGCGGGAATGGAAAGATAATGATAAAATAGAAATTACCTTTAAAATAAAGTTTTATACCGTATCTATGCCTGATAATGAAAAACGGATGGGTATTTTCTATGGACCGGTTTTGCTGGCTGGTGAGTTGGGAACGGAGGAACCTGATATGGAAAAAGATATTCCGGTGTTAGTAACCAATAATCAGCCAGTGGACAAGTGGTTGGAGAAGGTATCTGATAGTCCTTTGCGATTTAAGACAAAAGGGGTTGGAGAACCGAAAGATATGTCTTTAATTCCTTTCTATGGGATGCATCATCAACATTATATGGTCTACTGGGATTTGTTTACTACTGAAGAATGGAAGGATATGCAGGAAGCCTATAAAAATGAATTAAAGCGGTTGCAGGATCTGGATAAGATAACGGTTGACTACGTTACTTTAGGTGAAATGCAACCGGAGAGAGAGCATAATTTCCGTGGGGAGGGTATTGGTAATGGTGTTTCGCACCGGAAAAAGTGGAGAGCGGCCTGGATTGGTGGTTGGTTTGAATTTGATATGAAGGTTTTGCCCGATGTTCCTCAAGATTTACATGTCACCTATTGGGGAGGCGAAACGGCTCATTTGGAATTTGATATTTATGTAGACGGTAAGGTACTGGCTAGGCAACATCTTTATCAGAATAAACCGAATCAGTTCTTTGAAGGAGTATATTCGTTGCCGGAGCATTTCTGGAAAGGTAAGGAAAAGATAACAATCCGTTTTAAAGGTGTACCGGGTAACTGGACAGGAGCAATCTATAATGCGCGTATAGCAAAACATGAGTAGGTATGAAAGTGAAAAGATCATTAAAGATGATAGTCGGCTGCCTGCTGATTACAAACCTGTGTTGGGCAGGAATCACCCAGGAAGGTGACACACTTCCTCCCGGAGTTGTAATACATAATGCACCGGTGATATCTCATGAATATATAGGATCACCCAGCATTGTTATCATGCCGGATGGTACTTATATTGCTTCACACGATTATTTTGGCAAAAAGCTTTCGGATACTTATATCTATAGGTCCGGGGATCGTGGTGGTTCCTGGACTCCGATAGCCAAACTGGAATCTCTGACTTGGGCTACACTCTTTAACCGTGGCAAAGAGTTGTATCTGATAGGTATATCGCCTAAGGCTACAATGGGGTATGGAGATTTTGTAGTTCGTAGATCATTGGACTATGGACGTTCCTGGACAGAACCTAAAGATGAAAAGTCCGGGCTTATCCGATGTGGCTTTTATCATTGTGCTCCGGTCCCGGTAGTTCGTCATAAAGGAAAATACTGGCGTGCTATGGAAAATATGGGACAAGAATGGGGCTGGGGACCTTTCTCCGCTTTGATGACTTCAATTTCCTGTGAAGCCGATCTGCTGGACGCCGGACAGTGGAATTTTAGTAACGAGATACGATATGATTCGTCGTGGAAAGAAGGAGCTACCGCATGGTTGGAAGGCAATGCGGTAGTAACCCGAGAGGGAGAAGTCAAAGATATCCTGCGTGTGGCCTATGGACCGGATGACGTGGCTGCAATGACTTCTGTTTCAGAGGACGGTAAGATTATGACTTTTAATCCGGAGAAAGATTTCATTAAACTTCCGGGAGCGGGCAAGAAATTCACCATTCGCTATGATAAAAAAAGTAAGAAGTATTGGACGTTATCCAATTTTATATTGGAAAAAGACCGGCACAATATGGATGGTGGTGCTATACGTAACACACAGATTTTGATGTGCTCGGATAATTTGACGGAGTGGTGTATCAAAGATACGGTGCTGACATGCGATCAACCGGAATTGTATGGCTTTCAATATGTCGACTGGCAATTTGATGGAAAAGACATTGTTTTTGTCTCCCGTACGGCTTGGAGAGATAAAACCGGAAATCCACCCCGGCAACATGATGCTAATTATATGACTTTTCATCGTATTCGGAACTTTCGTGCTTTTTAAAACCTAATTGTATTATGACACATTCGAGAGCTTTTCTTCTTCTCATATATCTTCTTTTGACAGCAAATTACTGTTTATGTAAGGATAGGCACAATATACGGATGGCACTGGAACCTTTTCAGTTGAATCAAATCAGATTGCTGCCAAGCCCTTTTAAACATGCTCAGACATTGGACGCAGAATGGTTGTTGAGTCTTGAACCGGATCGATTATTACATAGGTTTCATAAAAATGCAGGTTTACCACCGAAGGCGGATAACTATGGAGGTTGGGAAACAGAAAGAGGAGGTGGCAGGGGCTTGGGACATTATATGTCCGCATGTGCCATGATGTGGGCTTCGACGGGAGAACAGAAGTTTAAAGAACGTACGGACTATGTTATTGATGAATTAAAAAGATGCCAGGATGTAAAAGGAACTGGGTATATTGGTAGTGTTGAAGATAGTATTTGGATGCAGGTTGGCGAGGGAGAAATTTACTCAACAGGCTTTGATCTGAATGGAGCGATAGTACCTTGGTTTATTCTACATAAATTGTTTGCCGGACTTTATGATGTTCATGTCTATACGGGAAATGAGAAAGCTAAGTCGGTTTTGATACATCTGTCTGACTGGGCGTACAATCAGTTTAAGGGATTGGACGATGAACAATGGCAGAAGATATTAGCTTGTGAGCATGGCGGAATGCTAGAGGTTTTGGTCAATGTTTATTCTATCACCGGTGATATGAAGTATCTTGAAATGAGCCATTGGTTTGATCATCAACAGTTCCTTTCTCCTCTTTCGCGCCAGATTGATTCTTTGGCAGGGTTACATGCGAATACCCAGATACCTAAAGTGGTAGGTGTGGAAAGAAGACATCTGCTTACCAATAATGAAAAAGATAAAATCATATCTCACTTCTTTTGGGAAACAGTAATTGAAAATCATACTTATTGTATTGGGGGAAATGGAGATGGTGAACATTTCGGACCTAAAGGAATATTGTCAAGCCGCCTGAGTGATAGAACGGCTGAAACATGTAATACATATAATATGTTGAAACTGACAAAAATGCTCCTTCTGGAAACTGGTGATGCCAAATACAGTGATTATTATGAAAAGGCTCTGTATAATCATATTCTGGCTTCTCAAAATCCGGAAACAGGGATGACTACTTATTATCTTCCGTTAGTGGCTGGAAGTAAAAGAGGTTATAGTAGTGCATTTGAAACTTTTACATGTTGCGTCGGAACCGGATTTGAGAATCATGCCCGTTATGGGGAAGCTATCTATTTCAAGGACAAGAAGAATAATATATTTGTGAATCTGTATATCCCATCTGTTTTGACATGGCAGGAAAAGGGAATCACTCTGAAACAGGAAGGAAACTATGAACGGGATGGGAATATCAGGATAACAGTAACCCCATCCAAATCTGAAAAATTTTCTATGTTGCTTCGAATTCCTTATTGGACGACGGAGAAAACAGAAATAAAAGTGAATGGGAAGAAAATGAATACCTTGCTTGTTCCGGGTACTAATTTTAAAATAACCAGAGAATGGAAGAAGGGCGATGTTATTGAAATTAATTTTGATATGCCTGTTTATACGGAGCCTACTCCTGATAATCCCAATAGAATGGCAATAAAATACGGTCCTTGGGTTTTGGCAGGTAAGTTGGGTAATAAAAGAATCGATCCGATGAAAGATATTCCGGTTTTAATAACTGATAATAAACCTGTGTCGGAATGGATAAGGAGAATATCTCTGGATAGCCTTTTGTTCAAAACTCAAAATATTGGAGAACCGTCAGACATTGTATTAGCTCCTTTTTATACTTTGTATAATGAACGGTATATTGTTTATTTCGATGTGTTTGATTCCACAGGTTGGGAAAGGAGAAAGCAAGAATATCAAAATTATCTTCGGGAGCAGGAAGTCTTAAAACAGCAGACAGTTGATTTTATTCAGCTAGGAGAAATGGAACCTGAGAGAGAACATAGTCTGAAAGGAAGTAATACTGCTGTTGGAGAATTTGTCGGACGTAAATTCCGTCTTAGCTGGAATGATGGTTGGTTTACTTTTGATATGAAGGTAACAGATCAAACTCCCCTGCAGTTAATAATGACTTGTTGTGGTAATGATGGAGAGTCTTGTTCTTTTGACATTTATATAGATGATAAACTTCTGAGATCTGTTACTATGCGACTTCAGAAATCAGAAGATCTTTATGATATGAAAATAGATATTCCTTTTGAATCTACTTCCAATAAGGACAAAGTGAAAATTTCTTTTAAATCTCACAAAGAAAGGATGATTGGGAGAATATTTGGAGTCAGGTTAATTAAGAAAATGTAATCTTCGAATACCCTCCTTGGAAAAACGTTAGGATGACTTGTGTTCTTCTTTATATTGAGTAGGTGAACATCCCATGTATTGCTTAAACACCGTACTGAAATAGCGGGAAGTTGAGAACCCTGTCTGGTCTGCAACTTCAACGATGCTGAGCGCGGTATGAGTAAGCAGCCAGGCACTCCGTTCTATTTATACCGTACCCGAGCCGTACTTGCTCCGTACCAAGTCCGTAGTTTCTCCGTACAGAGGTACTTCTGACCGAAGAATGTACGGACTTGGTACGGTTCGGATACGGTTCGGGTATGGAGCGAGGGGATATAAAGAAAGGGCAGACTGGATATTGTTCCGGTCTGCCCATATTCTCTCTAACACAACTAAAAATTTATACTATATATCGGTTTTGCAGATTTTTTTTGAATCTCCTAAACAAAATCCTTCAGTTCTTGTTGTAACTTCTGTCGGGTGAAGAAGATACGGCTTTTCACTGTTCCGAGTGGTAATCCCAGCTTCTCTGCAATTTCGCGGTATTTGAAACCGGATACATGCATGGAGAATGGAATTTTATATTCACGAGGTAATGCATTTACTATACGATGCATCTCTTTCAAGTCGTATGCGCTTTCCGTGCATTCAAAGCCGGATTCCTGCGGTAAGTTGAGATGATAGAGATTTTCTGTCTGATCTACGAAAGTCTGGTCGCGAACCACCTTGCGGTAGTTGTTGATAAAGATATTGCGCATGATGGTATACATCCATCCTTTGAAATTAGTATCAGGTGCATATTTATCTTCGTTATCTAACGCCTTTAGAGAGGTTTCCTGGAGTAGGTCATTTGCTTCTTCGTGGTCTGAGGTTAATTTGTATGCGAAGCGTAATAAATCGTCTTGTACCCCGATCAATTCTTTCTGGAATGTAATACTGTTGTTCATAATCATTTCTCCTTTTCAATAGTTATTGTTTTGCCTTTTGACTTTGCAATTTTACGAAAGTTATCTTATTCTGATAGACGGATTTCAGGCAATATTTGGGGGGAAAACTATCAATTGATAGTTTTCAGGTGGTGTTTTGATAGTTTTCGGGTGGTCGGAAAGTGCTCATGCAAGTAGTCTCTGACCTCTTCATGAACACTTTTTCATATCTGAACGTTATCGGTTTAGGTTGTATAGGGTAATAACTGTTTTTATCCTGCAACACAGATTATCTGAAGTCTTTCAGTTCCTGTTGCAACTTCTGGCGTGTAAAGAATATACGGCTCTTTACTGTTCCTAAGGGTAATCCCAGCTTTTCTGCAATTTCGCGGTATTTGAAACCGGATACATGCATAGAAAATGGAATCTTATATTCGCGTGGCAGTGCATTTACAACACGGTGCATTTCTTTCAAGTCATAGGCGCTTTCGGTACTTTGAAATCCGGATTCCTGAGGCAGATTGAGGTGATAAAGATTATCAGTCTGATCTACGAAGGTCTGGTCGCGAACCAGCTTCCGATAGTTGTTTATAAAGATATTGCGCATGATGGTGTACATCCATCCTTTAAAGTTAGTGTCGGGCATGTATTTATCTTCATTATCTAATGCCTTTAGAGAGGTTTCCTGGAGTAAGTCGTTAGCTTCTTCACGGTCGGAGGTTAGTTTATATGCAAAACGTAATAAATCGTCTTGTACTCCGAGCAAATCCTTTTGAAATGTAATACTGTTCATATCGTTCTCCTTTTTTATTATAATTATTCGTTTGTTTGACTTTTGATGTTGCAATTTTACGAAAGTTCCCTAACTCTGACGGACGCATTTTGAGCAATCTTTAGGGCAAAAACTATCAATTGATAGTTTTTGGGTGCCTTTTGTTTGTTTTTGGGTGCAGTTTTCACCAATTTTATTGCGTATAATTAAAAAGATGAGTTAATTTTGCGCAATCATTTCATCTTAAAAAGAATGGCTGACGACTCTTTATTTTTGATTGATATTGATAAAGTGCTCCGGGAAAAGGCTCCGAAGTACTATAAGTATATCCCCAAATTCGTGGTTTCTTATCTGAAAAGAATCGTTCATCAGGAAGAACTGAATGTTTTCCTGCGCGAGTCGAAGGATAAGGTAGGTGTAGACTTCTTAAAAGCCTGCCTGGAATTTCTGGATGCCAATATTGTAGTGAAGGGAGAAGAGAATCTACCGACTGAAGGATTGTATACCTTTGTCTCTAATCATCCGTTGGGAGGCCAGGATGGTGTGGCTTTGGGATATGTGTTGGGTAGTTTCTATAAAGGTAAGGTGAAGTATATGGTGAATGACCTGCTGATGAATCTGCAAGGATTAGCTCCTCTTTGTATACCTATTAATAAGACAGGAAAACAGGCAAAAGATTTTCCGAGAATGGTGGAAGCGGGCTTTGCATCGAATGATCAGTTGATTATGTTCCCTGCCGGATTGTGTTCCCGACGTCAGAACGGAGTGATCCGTGATCTGGATTGGAAGAAGACCTTTATCGTAAAGAGTGTGCAGGCACAACGCGACGTTGTCCCCATTCATTTTGAAGGCCGGAATTCGAACTTTTTTTATAATTTGGCTAACGTCTGCAAATTGGGCATCAAAATTAACATAGCCATGCTCTACCTTGCCGACGAGATGTTGAAGAACCGTCATAAAACGTTTACTGTTACCATCGGGAAACCTATTTCCTGGCAGACTTTTGATAAATCAAAAACTCCTGCCGAGTGGGCGGCTTACGTAAAAGATATCGTTTATAAATTATAGAACTTAGTTTTAATAAGAGAACTACTAACAAAAAAATATGGAAGAGATTATTGAACCTATTAGTAAGGAACTTCTGAAAGCGGAACTGACCGAAGAGAAGCGTCTGCGTATGACGAATAAGAGCCATAATCAGATTTATATCATTACAGCTCAGGATTCTCCGAATATTATGAAAGAAATCGGGCGTTTACGCGAGATTGCTTTCCGTGCAGCAGGTGGAGGTACAGGACAACCGCTGGATATCGATGAATACGATATCATGGATAATCCCTACAAACAGCTGATTGTCTGGAACCCTGAAGCAGAAGAAATATTAGGTGGTTATCGTTATATCCTTGGTACGGACGTTCGGTTCGATGAACAGGGTGCCCCTATTCTGGCTACAGCCCACATGTTCAATTTCTCTGAAAAGTTCCTGAAAGAGTACCTTCCCACTACAATTGAGTTAGGACGTTCATTTGTTACGGTAGAGTATCAGTCCACCCGTGCCGGTAGCAAAGGCTTGTTTGCGCTGGATAACCTATGGGATGGTTTGGGTGCGTTAACGGTAGTTATGCCGAATGTGAAGTATTTTTTCGGTAAAGTGACTATGTATCCGAGCTATCATCGTCAGGGACGCGACATGATTCTTTATTTCTTGAAGAAGCACTTTGAGGATAAAGATAATCTGATTACTCCGATGAAACCGCTTGAAATGGAAGCTAAAGAGGCCGATTTGGCTGCTTTGTTTTGTAAGAAGACATTTAAGGAGGACTATAAGATACTGAATTGCGAGATACGTAAGTTAGGCTATAATATTCCGCCGTTGGTAAATGCTTATATGAGTTTGAGTCCGACGATGCGTATGTTCGGTACTGCCATTAACTATGGTTTTGGCGATGTGGAAGAAACGGGAATTCTGATTGCTGTGGATGAGATTCTGGCAGAAAAGCGTATCCGCCATATCCAGTCATTCATCGAGAATGAGCCGGAGGCTTGCAAACTTACCTCCGGAGCTAATAAAGTGTTCTTTCCGAGTAGATGATAATTGTGCCTGAAGCACAACTTATACTGCCGGCAAACTGTTTCCGTTGATCTTTCTATAGAGATCAAGTGCATAAACGTCTGTCATGCCGGAGATATAATCCAATACCGCCTGTATTCTTTCGTAGAGTACGGGCGCTTTTATATTGTATTGGCCGGATACCCGGTTGATGAGTAACTGTGAATAAGCTTTTTCCGGTGAGCAGACGGCATCGATCATCAGATCGAGCAAAGTACTGATGATGCGGAAACCGGCAAGCTCGATGTCCAGTACATCACGCGAGCGATAGATTTTCTTTAACGAAATATCTGCACTGTGCTTATAAGCACCGGCTGGCAATTCGGAAATATGCTTGATGAGGCTTCCTTTAAATTCCCCCTTTAATATCTTTTCCTCATTATTCAGAAAGGCCTGGGTACATTCTTGGATGAGTAGTCCTATGACGCAGGAACGCAGATAGGCAATCTGCTCATTGACATCGCTGACAAGCTTCAGTGTTTTGAGCATATGCGTTTTACGTTCTTCAGGAAAATAGGAAAGAAGTAAATCTTGTGTTTCCTGTGTGGTAAGTATCTTCAGCTTGTGGGCATCTTCAATATCCATCATCTGATAGCAAATGTCATCTGCCGCCTCTACCAGGTAAACCAACGGATGACGGGCATATTTCAGTGGGGTTTCATTCAGCTTTTTCATACCCAGTTCTTCAGCTATCCGGTGGAAACTATCTTCCTCCGTGGTGAAGAAGCCGAACTTTGATTTCTTACCAGCTAAACTCGATGAAAAGGGGTATTTTACGATGCTGGCCAGGGTGGAATAGGTTAATACGAATCCTCCTTTGCGTCTTCCTTCAAACTGATGGGTAAGCAATCTGAAAGCATTGGCATTTCCTTCGAAGTGTATCAGGTCCTCCCACTGCTCTGCGGACAGTTGTCCTTTTAGAGGCATACCTTTTCCTTCGGAGAAGAAAGTGGAGATGGCTCGTTCTCCGGAGTGACCGAAGGGAGGATTCCCCAAGTCGTGTGCCAGGCAGGCTGCCGATACGATAGATCCAATTTCGGGTAAATACGAATCTTTCAATTCAGGCTGACGGGTAAGAATGGCTTTAGCGACATCATTTCCCAACGAACGGCCTACGCAGGAAACTTCCAGACTATGCGTTAGGCGGTTGTGTACGAAGATACTACCCGGCAAGGGAAAAACTTGTGTTTTGTTCTGCAAGCGGCGGAAGGGGGCGGAGAAGACGAGACGGTCATAATCCCGCTGAAATTCCGAACGGTTTTCGTGACGCTCCTGGTGAAACTCTTCAAGCCCGAAGCGTTTGGCAGATATGAGGGTGTTCCAATTCATGGCGATAATTACGAATTATGAATTACAAATTATAAATGGCAAAAAAGAAGAGGGGACATTTGCCCTTTGTTATTATTTAACTGCAAATGTATCACTATTTTGCTTTAAAAGCTGTATTTTCGCCCAATTAAAAAAGAAGAACTGCTATTAAATACTGAAATAGCGGCAGTTCGTAATTTATAATTCGTAATTTGTAATTAATGTCATGAACGTACAAATCATTAATAAATCGAAACATCCGCTTCCGGCTTATGCCACCGAATTGTCCGCAGGAATGGATATCCGTGCTAATCTTTCAGAACCTATTTCTTTAGCTCCAATGCAGCGTTGCCTGGTGCCTACAGGATTATATATTGCCCTGCCACCGGGGTTTGAGGCACAAGTGCGCCCTCGCAGTGGTCTGCTATCAAGAAAGGTATCACGGTGCTGAATTCTCCGGGAACGATTGATGCCGATTATCGTGGAGAGGTTTGTATTATCCTTGTAAATCTTTCATCGGAGACTTTTGTGATAGAAGACGGAGAACGCATTGCGCAGATGGTAATAGCACGCCACGAACAAGCTACATGGCAGGAAGTGGAAGTACTGGATGATACGGAGCGTGGTGCAGGCGGCTTCGGTCATACAGGAAAGAGTTGAGGAATTAAAAATCAAAGAATTTAAAAACTAAAAGGGGCTGAGTTCTACTAACTGACTGAATGAAAATGAAATTTAAAATAGTATCTCTTTTCGTATTGTGCGCGATACTTATATCGTGTGGTACTTCCCGTCAGGGAGGAAAAAAACAGCGGAAAGGAACCAAGGCGCAGGTTGTGCTTACGCCCGAGCAACAGCGTAAATACGATTACTTCTTCCTGGAAGCTTCCCGCTTGAAGATGAAAGACGATTATAGTGCTGCCTTTGACTTATTGCAGCATTGTCTGACCATTAATCCGGATGCTTCATCGGCTTTGTACGAGATTTCGCAGTACTATATGTACCTTAAACAAGTTCCGCAAGGACAGGCAGCATTGGAAAAGGCTGTGGAAAATGATCCGGATAATTATTGGTATAGCCAGGGATTGGCCAGCTTATATCAGCAACAGAATGAGATGCAGAAAGCCACGAATCTGCTGGAAAGCATGGCAACTCGTTTCTCGGATAGGATGGATCCTCTGTACAGCTTGTTGGATATATACAACCGTCTGGAAGAGTACGATAACGTGATTACCACCTTGAATCGTTTGGAAGAAAAGATGGGAAAGAACGAGCAACTCAGTATGGAGAAATTTCGTATCTATTTACAGAAGAAAGATAATCAGAGCGCTTTCCGTGAGATAGAGAGTCTGGTGGAAGAGTATCCGATGGATATGCGATATCAGGTGATACTGGGTGATGTTTATATGCAGAACGACAAGAAGGACGAAGCCTATAACATATACAAGAAAGTGCTTGCCACCGAACCGGATAATGCCATGGCGATGTATTCATTGGCCTCTTATTACGAACAAACCGGACAGAAAGAACTCTACGAGCAACAACTGGATACCCTTTTACTGAATAAGAAAGTGCCTTCTGATACAAAGTTGAACGTGATGCGTCAGTTTGTGGTTGAAAATGAACGGGCAGGTAGAGACAGTACCCGCGTGATCAATCTTTTTGACCGTATTATGGAACAAGATCAGGATGATGCACAGATGCCGATGCTTTATGCCCAATATCTTCTTGCCAAGAAAATGAATAAAGAGACCATGCCCGTACTGGAACGAGTGCTGGACATTGATCCGACGAATACGGCTGCCCGTATGACACTTCTCGGTGAAGCAATACGGAAAGAAGATTATAAAGAAGTAATCCGTCTTTGCGAGGCCGGTATCGAGTCTAATCCCGATATGCTGGAGTTCTATTTCTATCTTTCCATAGCCTATAATCAGGCTGACCGCACTGACGATGCACTTGCCATTTGCAAGAAAGGATTGGAAAATATCCCGGAAAAGAGTGATAAAGAATTCGTTTCTAACTTTTATGCCATCATGGGCGATTTCTATCACACAAAGAAAATGAATACGGAAGCCTATGCGGCTTATGATTCTGCATTGGTTTACAATTCGGCAAATCTGGGAGCATTGAATAATTATGCCTATTATCTCTCGCTGGAACGTCGTGATCTGGACAAAGCGGAGGAAATGAGTTATAAAACGGTGAAATCCGAACCGAAGAACCCCACTTATCTGGATACCTACGCCTGGATTCTGTTTGAGAAAGGCAACTATGCCGAAGCCCGCCTCTACATAGACGATGCAATAAAGAATGATAAAGACCAAAGTGATACCATTCTTGAACATGGGGGTGATATCTATTATATGACCGGTGATGTGGATGGTGCTTTGAAGTATTGGAAGCAAGCTCAGGAAGTGGGTAGTGAGTCCAAGACATTGAAAAAGAAGATCGAGAAAAAGAAATATATACCCGAATGAGAACGTTACACAGCAAATACAGAACGGTAGGCAGTATTCGTATGCTGCCTCTCATGCTTCTCCTGACCCTGGTAGTAGGTCTTTCCGGTTGTAAGACTTCCCGGAAAGTGACTTCTTCGTTGGGAGAACCGCGCTTTTTATCTTCTAAAGTACAGTTGACCATTCCTAACAAGGGAGGCACAATTACAGTGAACGGTACCATGAAGCTTGTAAGCGGTGAACGTATGCAGCTTTCCCTTCTGATGCCTATCCTCCGCAGTGAAGTGGCACGATTGGAGATTACTCCCGACGATGTGTTGGTAGTGGACCGCATGGGAAAACGTTATGTACAGGCTACCCGTAAGGAATTGAAAGACGTTTTGCCCAAGAAGGCCGACTTTGCCCATTTGGAGAAGATGCTTTTTGAGGCTGCCAAACCCGGTGGCAAAGCTTCTTTGACAGGTAAGGAGTTGGGGATTCCTTCTTTGGAAAAAGGAAAAATCGTTCTTACCGACTTTTCGGACAAAGAGATATCGCTGACCCCGACTCAGGTGTCTTCCAGATATACTAAGGTTGAATGGACTGAACTTTTAGAGATGCTGGCTAAGTTATGAGACAGTTTCTTTGTATTTTCATAAGTTGTTTCTGTCTGGCTCTGCCACTTTGCGCCCAATCCAACAAGATGATTAAGGAGTTGGAAAGCAAACGGGGCGCTTTGCAAAAGCAGATAGCCGAGTCGGAAACACTTCTGAACACTACAAAGAAAGATGTCGGTAGCCAGTTGAATGGTCTTGCCGCCCTTACCGGGCAGATTGAGGAACGAAAACGGTATATCCTCGCCATTAATAATGATATGGAGACTATAGATCGTGAACTTTCCAAACTGGAACGTCAGTTAGTCCGCCTCGAAAATGATCTGAAGGATAAGAAGAAGAAATATGAGTCTTCAGTTCAATATCTGTATAAGAACCGTTCCGTCCAAGACAAACTTTTGTTTATTCTTTCCGCCAAGACATTATCGCAAACTTATCGCCGTTTGCGCTATGTGCGTGAGTATGCCGACTATCAGCGCCTGCAAGGCGAAGAGATTTTGAAGAAACAAGAGCAGGTCAATCAAAAGAAGACGGAACTTCAACAGGTAAAGAAAGCCAAAGCCAGTTTGCTGAAAGAGCGTGAAGTGGAAAAAGAAAAGTTGGAAAACCAGGAGAAGGAGAAGAAAACCTTAGTTGCCAATTTACAGAAGAAGCAGCGTGGGCTGCAAAATGAGTTGAACAAGAAGCGTAGGGAAGCCGACCAGCTGAATGCGCGTATTGATCGCCTGATAGCCGAAGAAATTGAGAAAGCCCGTAAACGTGCTGCGGAAGAGGCGCGTAAAGAAGCGGCTGCCCGCAAAAAGGCTGCTGCAAAAGAAACGAAACCGGCTGCAACTTCTTCTTCCGAAGCAGCCATCGCCAAGAAAGCGGCACCTCTCGAAACCTATACGATGGATAAGGCAGACCGGGAATTGTCCGGTAGCTTTGTCAACAACCGTGGTAAATTGCCAATACCTATTACCGGACCGTATATCATCACCAGCCGCTACGGTCAGTATTCCGTAGAGGGGCTTCGCAATGTGAAACTGGATAATAAAGGGATAGACATTCAAGGTAAGCCCGGTGCACAGGCGCGTGCTATCTTCGACGGAAAGGTAGCTGCTGTTTTCCAACTGAACGGACTTTTTAATATTCTTATCCGCCATGGAAACTATATTTCCGTTTATTGTAACCTGGCTTCTGCTTTAGTGAAGACGGGGGATACTGTTACTACCCGGCAAGCCCTCGGACAAGTATTTTCGGATGGTGCGGACAATGGACGTACGGTGCTTCACTTCCAGTTGCGCAAAGAAAAGGAGAAACTGAATCCGGAACCGTGGTTGAACCGCTGAGTCAAGTCTTCTTTGTGCTGTATTATCGTGCCGTTCTGCGCTTTCATCTCTTTCATCGTCTATAGGCCCTTGTGTGTAAGGCGTTTATACTGAAATGTCTGGTCGTGGACGGTTTTCAGTGCTTTCAGCCTGTTAGCAAGCGCAAGGTATACTCGTAAGATTACGCCTTTCCTTTTTATTTCTTCCTATTGAAACAAAAGTGCCTTGCCTATGGAACAAAAGTTTCTCGGTTAAGAAACAAACGTTTCTTAGGCAAGAAACTTTTGTGCCACAGTAAGGAAACAAATGTTCCTCTAAAGTGAAACTTACGCTTCTTCGTAATGGAACAATATCTGATTAAGGTACTCTTAATCTGCCTTCCCGGTATGCTTGCTTAAAGTAAGTCGTTTCTATTGCTTAATAAGATGAGCCATTGTTTGCTTCCCGTTTTCTCCTGTCAGACGTACAAGATAGTATCCTTTATTTAATTTGCTGACATTGAAAGTATGGTTTGTGGGAGTCTGCTCGTCTACTATGATTCCATTCATTGCAATAATCTGCACTTTGACAATTTCGGATAATAAAATCCGAACATCCTCTTGGGCAATTGTAGGGGCAATAGCGATTTGCCGGTTTTCTTTCGGTATCGTTTCTATGGAAGTAATTTCTACAGGCTTGTTTATATACAGTCTGAACTCTCCGGCAGGCAAAGAGAAGGGACCTCCTGTTTCGGATTTACCGGTCATGAAATCATACCAGTCTTCTCCGTTATTCAAATTTGGGATACATATATTAGTGGCAGTACCGAAGTTGCCTACTAAAACAAAGTGAAGATCCGGATGTGTTATTTCAATACGTCGGATAGGCCAGTCTGTCTCATCCACATTTCCTACGAATTCTCCGTCGGATATCACATGGGCATACTGTTCTCTGAAATTTAGTAATTTGCAATAAGTCTCAAATAAATTCTTTCGTTCCGGAACCTCCAGGAACTCCCAATGAGGAGGTTTCGTTTCACCTTCATAGCTGGAACTAAGTTCGTCCGTACCTTCTTTTGACTGAATAGAGATGTCGTATCCCATTTCGCCAAATTCCCACATCATCTTGGGACCGGGCATCATAAATAAAAAGGCTGCGGCAGTTCCACATCTTTTCATACGTACCTCCAACTCCGTTCGAATTTCTCCAATTCCATTCACTGAAGCATTGTATGCAACACGCTCTTCGTCATGGCTCTCCATATAAGTTACCCGGTTGTTTTTACTCCATCCTTTAGATGAAGCCATGGCTCCCTTAAACGAACTACCTTTCTGAACTCCATTGATCGCATTGCTGAAAGGAGAATTTTGCTTTCCCCATAGCATCAGATCGTGTTCGGCAAGTTCTTTTTCTTCTTGATCGCCAGCTAAATGCTCGTAAATGAGGTAAGCGTCACTTTTTCGCTTCCGTATTTCATCCGATAATCTCTTTATAATGCGGATCCGATCCGGATCGTATGCAGAACCATCTCCCGGAGTATTGGTAAAACCTTTGGAGAAATCGAAACGGAAACCATCTAGTTTATACTCTTTTAGCCAGAAAGCGCAAATGCTGTCTAAAAGAATCTGCGTTTCTTTACTCTCATGGTTGAAATCGGCTCCCCATGAATATTTAGTATTGGGAGAAACCATATTGAACCAGGGATTATCTGCTGCCGGCTGTGCTTTGGTATTTCCCGGAGGATCAGCATACAGTCTGACTAAGGAACAAGTACCATATGCATGATCCAATACAATGTCCATGATCACTGCTATTCCACGTTTGTGGCACTCGTCTATAAATTTCTTATAATCCTCTTCTGTTCCATACACTTTTTCTGTTGCAAAGAAGAAGGTGGAGTGATATCCCCAATTGGTTATTCCGTCTATCTTGCAGAAAGGCATTAATTCGATTGCATTGATTCCCAATGATTTCAGATAATCCAGTTTCTCAAGGGCCAGTTTCAGATTTCCTTTATATTCACCGTTGCGTGTGAAATCGCGAAGCAGGAGTTCGTAAATTGTCAGTCGGTCTTGGCGTACGCCTTTAAAATCAGTCACTTCCCATGGATATTCCGGTTTTGCCGTTTGCCACACAGATACAATATCAGCTTTACATTTTTCCGGAAATTCCATGAGGTTAGGATATGCGACGGGAGATATTCCTTTGTCGAACTTCCTTTCGAGTATCTTATTGGCATAAGGGTCTGCGATATCCAAAAGACCATCGACCAGGTAATAAAAAGCATATTCTTTCCCGGGAATGAGATGATTCAGAGTAATCCAGAAGTAGTCACCGTCTCTTTTCATCCGATAATCCTCTTTCACTTCCCAGTTGCTCAGTTCGCTCATTAAATACGCAAATTGCTTTCCCGGAGCGAACAGTACTAAAGTGAGGCTTTCGTCATTGTGGTAGTTAATACCTCTTTGTACTCCTTCCGGGCGCGGATTATCTTCTCCCGGAGTTATTGTATGGGATAACAGTAATTTAATATTCGATTTTTTATCACCGGTAACCCTCCCGTCCATGGTGCCATCCGCATTACGCAACACAAACTCGATACTCAGCAACTGTTCGTCTGCTTTAAACTCGTAAGGTGGTTCCATCTGAGTGTTTTGCATAAAGAACTCTTTGACGGACGGGGTGATTTTAAGCTGCCAGAGGTTATCTCCGACTTTCTGGAGTTTAACAGCATCAATATTACATTTGTCGGGTGTTGTCTTATCCGGCCACAAAGCAATTCTGGATTTCCATTCAGTACCACTCGGACTTTCGGAAGTGATAACTCCCATATGTGAATAAATCGGTCCTTCAAAATCGACTAAAGAAGCTTTCTGAAAGGAACACTTGGTCAGATCAAAAGTCACAGTAACTTCATCGTCACCTGTTGGCTTAGATGGTGTACAATCTACAATCTGTGCTTTTAGAGATAAAGTGCACAGAAGTGTGATAAACAATATATAAGTTCTCATAAGGATAATTTTAAATTGTTTCAATGTCAGTATTATAAAAGAATGGGCTGTATCGGAAATATACGATACAGCCCGATTCTAATCACTCAATTAACCTGAAAACTACTCATCAGCACTGGGGACCAGTTCATACCGGAAAGGATATTCCTGCAAATACACATTGAAGTCATAATATCCTTCTGCTGCAAGAAATGGAATATTCTTTGTGCCGGATATGATACCCGATTGATTACCCTTTTCCACCTTATTGTCGGTAGCTCCCATATTGGCAGCATTTGCCCAGGTTTTGCCCACTGCATTCGCTCTGAATTTGAATTCAAACTTAGAGGTATTGGGTACACCACTTCCGTCTGTCTGATATTCCGGAACATACACATGCTTGGCAGTCCATACTTTTCCTTCCGGATCGTATGTCAGAACAGCTCCTGTTCCTTCTTCAGGATTTTGAGCTGACATGGAATTTGCCCATTGAGGATAACTCATATTACGCTGTCCGCACACGAAAAACTCTTTATAGAATTTGTAAAGTGTCATGGTCTTTGCGTTCTCCGTGATTTTAACTACCATTTTATAAAATCCCGGTCCATCGAGTATTTCCTCTTTATTGGAACCCGGTGCAAAAAGAACCCGGAGCAATAACGTTTCCTCCTGCCTGCAGAGCAAGGCTTGTACCCGGAGTGAATGAAGCCGGTGCTCCCCATTCAACTTCCGGTGCCAGTTCTTCAACCAATTTTATACCTTGGTCTAATTTGGGTAAATATACATATCCTTCATACTCTCCATTCCAGCCGGGAGAATATAATACTTCTGCATTATTTGTTGTAAAGTCGGTATAATCACCTATTACATAAAGCAAGTCGGGATCACTGGAAAACGTAGTCACATTGAATTCGGATATGGAGGATGTCAATGATGCATAGGCTGTGCTGATAGTGGCTTCAACGCGCATTACAATGTCTGTAGGTCGGCGTTTGATGGCTCCGGCCGACAATAAGGCGGCATTCAGATCCTTTACTTTCACCGTATATTTGTTTTCATTGGTAATTGCAAACGTTGTGTATGTCAGATCATTTATATCTACTCCTTCCTTTTTTACAGCCAGCTGAATGGCGTAGGAAATAATAGCATCGTAGCCAAATTGGGCAGGGGTCCACTCAATGACGGCCAAGTCTGTCTCGGCAGCATTCTTATCCAGAACAAACACATCGTCAAAGGTCTGTTTCCAGGAACTGGCAACAAAATTATCAGGGTCCAGTATTAGTTTCTCATCTTGTGCGCAAGACGCCAGGCAAAGAAGAGAAATTATGCTAACTATTGAATAAACTAACTTTTTCATATTTAATCTTCTTAAAGAGGTTATTGATTGGAAACGGCATTGTCATAGCCCGGATTCTGAGTCAGATTAGGATTGGCACCTATATCTGAAGCGGGTATAGGGAACAGTTCTCTATATTTGGGAACGGCAGAACCGGGGAAAGTTCCATTCTTGAATTCCCATGTATAATCATTCCCGGAATATTTACCAAAGCGGATCAGATCTGTGCGGCGGAATGCTTCCCAATAAAGCTCGCGGGAACGCTCACCGAAAATATAATCGAGAGTGAAAGAGCTCAGATCTTCGGCCTGTATTTTTGCGCGATGCCTCAGTTCGTTGAGCTTTTCCAGAGCCAATGCATCCGTACATGTTCCTCCGGATTTTCTCACCGCAGCTTCAGCGTAGTTCAGATAGGCTTCGGCAAGGCGCATCAAGGGATAGTCCAGACTTGGATATTCAGTCAAAGAAATCACATTCCCATTTTCATCCGTATATGAGGGCGGTATGCCTTCACGTGTCAGGTTGGTCCATTTATAGGAAGGCCAGCCATAAATGAAGGTGCTCGAACCGGCATTTTTGGACATAGGTAAATGACAAGTCGGGGTAAAGAAAATAGCCCGGTTATCCAAGGTGTTTACATACTTTCCCAATGATCCGTTTCCGTCATCAACCACCTCATCCATTGTTCCGAGAAAATCATCAATTCCCGGGTAGAAGTGACGGACGAAAGTCAATGTAGCGCGAGAACCTTTGAAACTCTTTGAGATACCACTCGTTTGGGTAAAGTTAGGATCGTTGGGACCTCGTGAACCTGCTACCAGGAATTGTGTTGCATAAGACTGAGTCCAGCGTCCGTCAAAGTTGATCGTGAAAATCATCTCTTTACGTGCATCTGTATTTTCACCATTGTCAGCCATGAAAAGTTCTGCATAGTTGGGACATAAATCATATCCTGCACTGATTACGTTGCGGGCATATTTCATGCACTCATCATATTTAGGTGTCTGAATATACACTTCTGCATTCAAATATAAGCGTGATAGCAACATCCAGACAGCTGCCTTGTCGGTACGCCCATACTCATTCTGTCTTGGTTCCGTCATATGCGGATCGTCTGATAATTCCAGAAGTTCGCTCTCAATGAAACTGTAGAGTTCGGCACGTGAACGTTGTGGAGGTAAATAAGTACCGATTGGATCGTTTTCTGTAATGAAAGGAGTATTCCCAAACATATCCATAGCGTGATAATACATCAAAGCACGGAGAAAACGGGTTTCGGAACGATAATACTGTATGTTAGCTCTGAGAGCATCATCTACTCCACGGTCATTCAAACGCTCGTCTGTGGTTTGTTTCAGATAATCATTGCACATGGTAATAGTGAACAAGAGACGATAATAGAGACCTGAAATTATCGGATTGTTCAAGGTGCTGTATGTATTGTAAGAGAGTTCGGGACATCCCGGGTCGGACTGAGTGAATGTCACCTCGTCTGTAGTGAACTCCTGCATGTACCAGAATGTACGTAAGAATGGAGAGGTTCCGGCATCCACATCAGCAATTTCCGCACTGGCTGGTCCGCTTTGTCCGGAGAGGCCAAGTGCTGCATACAATTTGGCTAATCCCTGCATGTAACTTTCAGGGGTAGAATACGCTTTATCTGCCGTATACAACTTAGGATCAAGCGGGGTAGTGTTCAGGTCATCGAAGCAAGACGCAAATAGGATCGTCATTGCCGGGAACAGTATTGATAGTAAAATATATTTTAGTTTCATAACAGATCATTTTTTAGTAGTTAAGATTCAAACCTAATACAAAGATACGAGGGCGTGGCCATGCATTATTGTCAATACCACTACTTACCTCCGGATCTAATCCAGAGTATTTTGTGATAACAAACGGATTTTGGGCAGTGAATGAGACACGTCCTCCAAGTTTACTATTAAATAGTTTTTTGAAAGAATAGCCCAGGGTGATATTATCCAGCTTCAGGAAAGATGCATTTTCCAGGAATAAATCACTCTTTGCCTGAGTGACGGTAATGGGATTGCGGAACTTTGAAGTTTTCACAACAAATTCAGGTATATTGCGTACTGTTTGACCGTTGCTGAATGTATAGTCGGCTGAACAGCGTGCGGAATTGTAATCGTTGAATACCCAGTTCCCAATACTTCCATGTGCATTAAAACCGAAGTCCCAATTCTTATAACGGAATAACATATTGAATCCGAAGAATACATCCGGGCGCGATTTGTGTTTAAGTACGAGGTCTTTGTCATCGATGATGCCATCCTTATTCTGGTCGATAAATGCATCTTGAACCGGATTACCATATTCGTCGTATACCTGTTCATATACATAGAATGTATTAGGAGCATACCCTACACTATGTATCTGGATGTTATTACCCGTTCCCATGCTGATACCTCCGGTGGGCACTCCCACGTAGTCCGGATTGAAGATGGCGGTCAGTTTCGTAATTTTCGATTTGCTCCAGGTAGCGTTTACACCGATATCCCAAGAAAAGTCTTTTGTAACGATAGGAGTGGCATTGATGTTGATTTCAACACCCTTATTCTCCAAATTACCGATATTGGCGGTCATCTTATTCGTAAAATTAGAACCGGCGGGAATGGGAATGGAGTTTAATAGATCGGAGGTCTCTTTGTAGAACAAGTCGACACTCCCCGATAAACGGTTATTAAAGAATCCCCAATCCAATGCCACATTCCAGGTGGCGGTAGACTCCCACTTGATGTTTTCATTATAAGCTTCCGGTTTCAATATCTGATAGAATTTATCTCCGATCTGATATTGTGAAGTAGAAGTGATGGTTGACAAATTATAGGTTGCAATGTAAGGATAGTAATCTGAACCAATATTTTGCTGTCCCGTCACACCATAACTGGCGCGTAGCTTTAAGTTACTCAGCTTATCGAATTTCTTGAAAAAAGCTTCATCGGACATTCTCCACGCTAAAGCTACAGAAGGGAAGAGGCCCCAACGGTTAGAAGGAGAGAAACGGGAAGTTCCGTCATCACGCAATGTGAAAGTAATCAGATACTTGTCCATAAATGTATAATTCAAACGTCCAAAAAGTGAAATCAAATAATATTCTTTAGGAGCTGCACTTTCCGAAATAAATACCGATTCATAATTTTCTAACGGATTGGAGTAGGTCTGACTCTGGTCATCTCTTTTAAAATGTTGCCATGAATAACCGGCCATGACATCAATCTTACTGCGAATTGCCTTTATATCTTTTACGTAATTCAAATAGAAATCCAAGAGATAGTTCTCGCGGGTCGATTTAGAATCGGTATACCTTCCTTGTCCCGGAGGCAAGATGGCATCTGTATACGAACTGTACGATCCGGGATAATTACCTTTATCACCATCATTTTTCGTGTAATCATATCCCAAGTTCAGGTTGGCACGTAATTCCGGTAAAAAAATGAAAGGAATAATCAAGCTGCATATTACCGAGAACGGAATACTTGGGTCTCATCCCAGTAACCACTGAGTCGTGATACAGGATTCTCCGAGCCATTACGATTGATAGAACCATCCGGATTCAGCCATTGAAAATAACCGTTATATTTATTGTAATCAATCGAGCCGTCGGCATTATAAAAGTGTACCGGCTTTGTAGGATCAAATGCTGCGGCAGCGTTGATGGCTCCGGTAGATACATATTTATTCTTATTCTCTGTAGCTTTTAGATTGATACTCACACTTAAATGCTTATCGAAGAATTTAGGAGTAAATGTGACTGCCTGGGTAAAGCGCTGGAAATTGGAACCTTTCAAGGTACCATTCTGATCAGTATATCCGAGAGATACGCGGAAAGGATATTTATCACCTCCTCCGGATATTCCTATATTCTGGTCGGTAGACAGACCTATCCGGTAGATTTCCTTTTGCCAGTCTGTATTATAATATCCTATTGTACCATCCGGATAGGTATAATTGATGGCTTTGTGAACTGCTGCCCCGGATAACGTGTTTTCCGGATAATACTCGTCAATATAGGCACGGAACTCATCGGCATCAAGGACCGGTACTTTACCCGAATTTACGTTGGCGCTGTATGTGCTGCTGTATTCCACTTTCAGTGCCTTGCTTCCTCCTTTTTTTTTCGTAGTGATGATAATGACCCCATTAGAAGCTCTGGAACCATAGATGGCTGTTGCGGAAGCATCTTTTAAAACACTGAATGATTCTATATCCTCGGGATTTAATGCTCCCAGTACGTTCGACATACCCACTCCGGCATCATCAGATGTAGTAACTCCGTCAATCACTATCAAAGGAGAATTGCTGGCAGATAGAGAGGAGCCGTTACGGATGCGGATGGTGGTACCGGACCCCGGTTGCCCATCGCCCGGAACAATCAGCAAACCCGGCACTTTTCCTGTCAGCATATCCTGAGGAGTGGTGATTGCACCTTTGTTCATGTTTCCGGCTTTCAGGGTTGCCACTGCTCCGGTTGCATCTTTTTTAGTCACCTGACCATAACCGATGACTACTACTTCTTCCAAGGATTGAGCGTCTTCGGACATTTTTACGTTGAGTACCGAACCCGTATCGACAGACAGAGTCTGTGTCTGGAATCCAATATAAGAAAAAGACAGTTTTGCGCCGGCAGATACCTGTATTGAATATTTTCCGTTTACATCGGTTATGACACCCGTTTGTGTACCAACCGCTTGTACATTCACACCAATCAAAGGATCTCCATTGTCATCACGGACAACACCTGTCACTATTTTCTGACCGGTATATTGTCCTCCAACTTGTGCTGTCTGTTTTGCCCTCGGTTGTTTTGTATTATTTTGCTGACCAAACAGCATCACTGCCGACAGGCAGAAAAGGACTGTAAACAGGCTACGAATTAAAATGATTTTTTTACTTTTCATAGGTTGTGTCTCCATAAAATTAAAAATTAACATCGATATCATTTAAGAGCACTGATGGTAAGTACTCCTGTTTTATTGCTATTCGGGAGGGTGATTTCCACCATTCCGGTATGATAAGACTTACTTTTAACCGGTCTGCCATTGAATTGTACTTCATACGTATGATCCGGATTCATACATACAATCATACAACGCTCATGAGGCAGTGTAGAATCGTCAAAAGAAATCTTGGCGCGATACTGAGAATAATCTGTATTAAAATGATTCTCGGCAATCCATATTTCAAAGCCGGTTGACACCTTGCCGGGCTTATAATAAGCAGCACCAATTTAGTATCGGAGAAGAAAGGCCGGAAAATTGATGCCATCCAGCTCCTCTTCCTGAGGAAATTATAAAGTGTTCGAAAGTGTAATAACTTTCCTGGCACTCTTGTTCCCATTTGTCTAAGGCAGTTTGTGCTATCTGATAGGCTTGTTCACCTTTTCCTATGTCTAAAAGAGCTTTCCATATAACCCATTGATGGGGAAACCAGACTGCTCCGTTCCAATATCCGTCTGCCTGATAATAAGGGGCCGATTGATCGACAGTTGAAAGACCGGAAGATGTCCACAATTCTTTCGGTGAAAACAAATGTCCCACCAACCTGTCTACTTGCTCAGGTGTACAAATACCTGCTGCCAGCGGGGTTACTCCGTCTAATCCCTTATTGAAGTTGGACTGATCCTTGTATCGGAAAATTGCTTTGGCATCTCCGGATGCATCATGAGTCACATATCCGAAATAACCACTCTCTTCATCCCAGGCGTAGGTTTGCAGTGCTTTAGAAAGATTCTTGATAATCCGGTCGTAGCTCTTTATATCCTCTTTCAATCCCATCTCTTTAGCAGCCAAACGCAAAATTTTGGCGGTACGAAGATAATACGCTGAAGTTACTACAGGGGTTACAAACGGATATTGACTCTTATCACTGCGTAGTGCCTGCTGCGGTGGATAGTCGTCCCAGCCTCCGGAATTATAAAAATAATCCCAGGTTCGGAGCAGACCGGAGCCTTTCATGCGCGTAGTAGAGTTCGGGTTGTTTCCTAACATAAAATCAAAGTATTGTTTCAGCCTCGGATAGAGAAACTTCAGTACTTCACGCGATTGGCTATTGTTCCACAAATCATAGTAAGCATACATCTGGATAGGCAACGGAGTACCATGATGAATAAAAGCAGATTCACTTCCCACCGGTGTAGTATAAGCTCTGATACATTCGAAGGCTTTCGTTATATCCACATCAATCATGCCTAAAGCGATGAAGCCAAGGTCCCATGTATAGAGGCTATTCCAATTCTTCCCGGGTGTAAAATGCCGGATATATTCTTTCTGAGTGTAAACCGGATAAACAACATTGGAAAGTAATGCGGCCTGCAATAACTGATGCCCAAAACTATACTTCTTTCCTCCGGGTAGCAGGGCCTCCTCTGGTTTTACCGGTTGCTGAGACTGAGCTAAAGAAACAAACTTTTCAGGAGTGGAATGAAAAAGCTCTAAATCTTGTCTGACTTTCTCACGGCTGCCGGTACATACCAACATATACAGTGTTTGTTCTGAATGAGGAGCTAATACTACCGGTCGCAAAAAAGCATTTGTATAGTGCCATTGTTTGTCACCAATCAGTTTTCTGGCTAAATGATCGTGTGTTTTCTTTCGGAAAAATGACTCTAATTCACTATTCAGCACTTCCCGGATAAACGATTCTTTATAATTCCAGGCTACTCCATAGAAATTCTCACAATCTTCATATTTTAATATGAAATCCTGCTTCTCGTTTCCCACTTCAATTATTGGTGTAAAAGGTATTGCGGTGGGGGTGAACTTCAGTTTGCCCATATCTTCAGCAGTCCCGATAAAGAATCCGTCCAAACAAATCTCGGCAGTTCCTTCGGAAATAAGTTCCAGAATGTATTCACCACTCTTTCTGCCATAATAGGAGATCGGGAGAATTGTAAAATCTCCGGTTCCGGTGAATTTTACCACTTCATCAGTCAGTCCTTTCAAGCGTAAAGTTGCAGTTTTCCCTTTTTCAACTTTATATCTGAATCCTATAGCCCCATCTTCCATACCTGAAGGTATATCTATCCGGTAGCTTACCCGGTCGCCCGCGTCTTTTCCAAATCCTTTTCCAAAACGGACCCATCCAGTGAAAAACTGCTACGTTCTTCATTTCTGTACCACCCGTCATACACCAGTCCATACTGAGGAGTTTTAAAAGCAGGTTCATTCTCTGTATAATCTATCGCACTATACCATTGCAAACGAGAAGCTCCTGAAGCTTTCACCTGTGGGTGTGCTTCCGGATAATCGATATAGGCCATTTGATTCAGGGCCAGATTCTGATAAGTCTCCGTATTGTTTACACAACGTATACCTACCAGTGTGCTGCTTTCATCCAATATATAATAAGTAACATCTGTAAATACCCGGTCTTTCCACTCCAACTCATAGCGATAGGTAATGCGATTCATGGAAGGATTTATATTCCATGGATAATAGGACGATTCAAAAAGGACATGCGGAACCAACTGCCGGTTTCGGTAATAACCGGGCATTACAGAAAAGTCAAAGCGTATTCCTTTCTTTATGTCAGGTATATGCGAAATTCCTGCATAACGCTTTGAATAAGGTCCCCAGGATGTTAATGAAGTTATATCATGACTATCATTGAAACAAGATGGAGGGACGATCGCCCCCAACTGTGGAATCATTAATCCACTCATCAACAGCCCTGCTATAAATCGTTTCATGATGTGATTAGATTAAAGTTATACAGATTAAAGTACTCTAAGCTTCACCAATTCTTTGGGAGTCGGTTTTTCATCCAGCTTTTTACCGTTTACCTTTACACTTTGAAATCGAATATTTTCTCCGTTCTGGAAACAGTAGGGGGTAGGTACTTTACCGATTGTTACGTTTTTCAATACAATGTTCTGAAGAGGACGTTCTGCAAAACCGGCCATGTAAATACCACATTCATTGGATTGCTTGCAGGTTACATTCTCAATCAAGAATGAGTCAAATAACGTTGGATGGAAAGCTGAGCGTTCCCCTTTATAGTTCGGTTCAAAACGTATCAGGGCAGTACGTACTGTATCTGCTTGTACATTACGTACATATACATCCTGTATGTAAGCTCCACGGTCAAGATTCGATTTGAAATAGATGGCATTGGAGGACTTCGGAATTGTAATATTTTCAATAAAGATATTCCGGACTCCACCGGCAATCTCGCTACCAATACATACACCATTAATTTTAGAGCGGAAAGAACAATTACGTATCACAACATTTTCCGTCGGCTGACCGATGCGCCATGCGTCATTATCCCGTCCTGATTTGATGGCTATTGCATCGTCGCCTGTGGAGAAAGTACAACCTTCAATCAGTACGTTCCGGCAGGATTCCGGATCACAACCATCATTATTATAATTATGACTGTCAACTGTTACATTACGGACAATTACATTGTTACAGAAAATAGGATGAATCACCCAGAACGGAGAATCCATGATAGTGACGCCTTCTATTCTTACATTAGCACAGCCAAAAGGTTCGATAAAACCGGGACGAAGTTTATAGCCTTCGCCGAATATACGACGATAAACCGGTACATTGGTACGCCCCATCTTACGAAGCATTTCCTGTTCTACTGTCTGAATATTATTCCATGGTGAGAATTTTTTTGAGCCATTTCCATTTACGGTGCCCTCACCTGTCAGAGCTATATTCTGCACATGATATGCGTATATCAGCGGAGAATAGTTGAACAGCTCGGTACCTTCCCAACGAGTAATGACAGCCGGTAAATAGTCACTTTCATTGGTGCTGAAATCAAGTATCGCTCCTTTTTCCAGATGTACATTTACATTGCTTTTGAAGACCAGAGGTCCATTCATATAGTAAGTACCTGCAGGAACAGTGATTTTTCCTCCACCGTTGTCGCTACAAATTGTAATAGCCTTTTCAAAGGCTTCTTTACACAATGTTTTTCCGTCTCCGACTGCACCAAAGTCCGTGATGACATAAGTTTTGTCGGGAAATGTCACAGGATCTAGGCTCTGCACGATGGCATCTGCTTTATCCCAAGGTGATTGCTGAGCGCAGATATTCATAGCAAATGTCAACGCCACAGATGTGATCATTAAAGAGATTTGTTTCATCATTATTTATTTTTTAATAGGGTTATACTTTCTTGAATAGTACTTTTCAAATTCTTTTCTATCCTGTCGGGTTCTAATCCAACATAACCTTGGTAACCGACCTTTTCAGCAATTTCATGAACTGTTGATAATTAAAGGAGTCTGTCCGGTTAAGTCCTTTCCGTTCTGGAATGCCCGCAATATGATAATGAGAAATATAAGAATGATATTTTTTTATATCACTCATTATATCACGTCCCATATCGTTCATATGCCAGACATCATATAAAAGTTTGAAATTCGGTGAGTTTAGTTTTTTACATAATGCTACTCCCCATTCCGGATTATCACACTGATAATAAGAGAAACGCTGTTTTGTGAAAATCTCTTCAGTATTACGGCTACTGAGTAACTCCATTACCAAAGTCACATTTGCTTTTTCTGCGATATCCAATAGGGGCTTTAATCCTTCCACACATGCTTCCAAAGCCTCTTCATCCGATAAGTCTGTATTTATTCCGGAATAACAGACCACTTGCTTAATTCCTTTTTCTGCTAATAGGGGAATGAAGCGTTTATAGTTTTCAATTAGTGATGAATGCCACCTCCGGTCGCAAAATCCTCGTTCGATTCCCATATCTATACCATCAGCCATGGCAACGGTTAGTCCTTTCTCTTTCACAATGTCCCACTTTTCCGGATCTACCATATCAATAGCTACAGCTCCGTTTTCTTTTGCCATATCACATAATATAGCAGTCTGTGTACGAAAACTCCACTTTACTAAAGATATGCCTATCGGGTCCTTTCCGTAAACTTCAGTTATGGAATTTATGGATAACCAGCAGATGAATATTACTTGAATATAGCGCTTCATAATTTTCATATATACTTAAGTTTTTATTTGTTTTCAAATAGATTACCGGCTTCTTTTACCTCTTGCCCGATTTCTTCATTGTACAACTGGGATACCTTACTGAAATCATTGCCAATCAACTTTATACCGGAAGATTTGCCGCTGTTTTCCAAAAAAGACGGTAGAGCATTTTCTGTTGAGAATCCTCTGATCATAAGATTTTCCACATTATTTGTCCTGATATAGGCAGATTCGCTCAGGTGCGAAATCGTTTTCACTTTATCTATGGTAATATCACGGCAATCGTCAAGGTACAGCGCATGCCTATCATCTTTATTGTCTAAATTAAATTGTATATCTTCTAAGGTCAGATGGCGTACATGACGGATAAAAAAGCCATATGCCGGTAAGTTTGCACCAAAAATCTTATTTTCCGGATAGCTGTTTTCCACTTCGGGGATAGTGCGCAGTGTATGTTCTTTACGCCCGCTACCAGGACAATTCAGTATTATATGGCTCAACTTTATATTTTCTGCATACTGATCGGGAATACCTGTAATGGAACAACTCATCAGGCTATTGCTTGTGGCCGTAATGTTACTGATTACTATTCCTTTCATCGTACCAACCAGCGGACTATGTCTTTGTCCGTAACGAATAAATATAGGGGTCAATGTATTGAACATGGTGATATTATTAATCACTATTTGCTCCATTGTTCCTCCATCGACCATTTCCAATGCAATGCCCGAATTGTTTGTATAATTGGCTGTTACACCAGGTATAGTATACTTTTTATAATCAAAATAATCATTTTGTTCCGGGCGCTTTATAACACAGTTGGATATGGCAATATTCTTGAATCCACCTCTGGAAGCTGTTCCCAATTTTATAGCATTACAATTACTGGAAACAATACAATTGGAAATGGCAATATTTTCACAAGGGCGTTCTTTGTAGTAGCTCTTCAAGCATATCGCATCATCAATACAATCGATTATACAATCGGATACGGTAATATTTCGTCCATCGAGATCTATTCCATCATTATTAAAATAGCTGGTAGAACGAATTGTAATCCCTCTTATTTGTACATGGTCACAATCGCTGATACGCAAAGTCCAATAAGAGGCATTGATCAGGCTTACATTACGAATATCTATTTGTGAACATCCTTCAAAATTAGCGGCATAAATACGGTCTGGGGATTTGGCACCTCCATGAAAAACAGTATCATTGCCATTCGCATCGATCACTCCACTCCCACAAATACCTGTATTATGGACATTTTCTGCATGAATAAGTCCCTTACGATGAGTTCTAAGTTCAGGATACTCATTCAGGTCCGAACTTCCTCTCAGTACGGCTCCACGATTTAAAAAGAGCATTACATTGTTTTTCAGAAATAATGTTCCACTGATATAAGTACCTGTAGGTATACATACCGTACCTCCTCCATTTGTGGAACATAAGTCAATAATTTTCTGTAAGGAAGCTGTCTCGGATCTTCCTGAATTGGCTTTCACTCCATAGTCTGTTACATTATATATAAAAGACGTAGCCTTTGACGGATGACTTATACAGACTAATAAAACCAGAATACTAAAAAGTGTCTTTTGCATATCGTATCATTTAAAGTTTCAGAATAGCCGGATTTAACTCCGATTGTTCGCTGACAAAGGTATGCGCAGAACTACTTTTTTGTTTGAAGCTATGTTACGGATATTAACACAAATGATACAAGAACATGATATAATCGCTTAATAATCGGATATTTCTGTATTTATTCAATTATTTATGCTGGTAGTCGGATGGTGAAACGCCATAGCTTTCCTTAAAAGTGCGAGTAAAATAAGAAAGGTTATTAAAGCCGACCTGATAGCAGACATCAGAAACAGAAACACCTTCCTGACGAAGCAAATCAGCTGCCACTTTAAGTCTTACATTTAGAATGAAACGGCTGGGAGATAAATTCGTAAGATACTTTATCTTACGATAGAGATGCACACGGCTTACTCCTAACTCTTTCCCGAAATCCTCAATGGTTAGTTCTGAATTAGTAAGGTTCTTTCGCAGAAAGTCATAGCATTTCTGCAAAAATTGCTCATCATAGTCAGTTACCTCTACGTTCATATCTTTCGGACTGATTCTTTTCTGGAAAGATTGTCGTAACCGTTCATTGTTATCTAATAAGTTTTGAATACGCGCCATAAATCAAAATTAAACGGTTTGAATACATAATCATTGGCACCCGAAGACAATCCGTCTTTTACGTGTGTGTCCGATACATGTGCTGTCAGTAAGATTACTGGAATATGATTAATCTCAATATTACTTTTTATAGCTTTACAGAGTTCTATTCCGTCCATGACCGGCATCATTACATCACTGATGACCAAGTCGATCTCTCTCCGGTGTATGATTTCTAATGCTTCATGGCCATTATCACAATCGAATACATTGTATATAGTGGCAAGCTTACTTTTCAGATACTGTCTGATCTCATTGTTATCTTCTACAACTAACAAAGTTCTAAGCTCTTTTTCCACCTTTGGGCGTTCCATAGCAGGCTCTGTTTTGGGAGCGACTGAAGGAGTCAGAATCAAACGATGTTCCTGTTCTGTTTCATCGCATAACTCATCTTCCCGCAAATGGTCTTTACCTATTGGAATCAGGAATTTGAATACAACACCTGTGTCGCCGATATTTTCAACCCAAATATCACTATGATGCAGGCGCATGATCATACGATTGAAACTTAGACCGATCCCTGTTCCCTGCTGGCTCTTTGTGTTTTTAAGCCGATAAAAAGGTTCGAAAACTTCTTCAAGTTTATCTTCCGGAATAATATCTCCTTCATTGAATACAGAAATAAGTATAGCTTCCTTTACCCGTTCATCTACCCGTTCCCGATAGGGTGACTTATTCAAAGTTATCACATCAACGTTTAGGGAGATGACACTTTCTTCATTGGAATACTTGAAAGCATTCATCAGGACATTATAAAAGACTTTCTCCAGTAGCTGAGGATTATACCAGGCTATTAGCTCTGTTTCAGGTAAATGTATCTTTAATGGATGATTTTGGATTCTGGACAATTCGCTAAAAGCAAGTATCACCTCCTTGATAAAAGGAATCAGGTGTTGTTTGGATGCTAATAATTCCATACGCCCTTCATCATGCTTGCGAAAATCCATCAACTGATTTACTAACTTCATAATTTTCATGACATTGCGTTGAACTCCCTGTAATACTCCTTTTTCCATCTGTGAAGGAGTGTTGGATGCCAATAGGTCAGTCAATGAACCGGAAATCAGTGTCAGTGGAGTACGTATCTCATGGGAAAAGTTTGTAAAAAGATCAAGTCTGAATTTATGCATCTTATCTAAATTCTTCTTTTCTATATTCTTGATCTCTAAGTCGTGTTCCAACTGCATCTTAATGCGCAGGTAGTAAAAGAACAAGGCCAACAATGCAAGTATTACAATCGTATATGCCAGATAAGCCCACCATGTACGCCATGGTGCAGGTTTAATAATGACAGAAAGCAGATTGGACGGTTCAGACCAGGTTCCATTACTGTTGCAAGCACAGACCTGGAACTGATATTCACCTGCTCCCAGGTTACTATAAGTCACCTGTCTTTGTGTACCGGCTAAATTCCATTCCTTGTCGATACCTTGTAATCGGTAACGATACAGGTTCTTGTCCGGATAGATATAGCTTAATGCAGCGAAAGCAAAAGTAAGATTATCTTGATTATACTTAAGTTCAACCCTGTGGTGGGTACGTATATTTTTACGGGATAGAGTATCTATTGACTGATTATGAACTAGAAAATCTGTCAGAACAACCTTAGGAGCCTTCTTATTAACATGCATCACATCTTTTGGAACGACTTCAACTAAACCGTTACTTCCCCCAAAGTATAGCAAATTGCGTTCTGAAACAAAACAAGACATAGACTTTACGTGCAACAATGGAAATCCATTGTAAGCATCATATCTTATAAATGTATGGTCTTCTTCATTATAATAAGCTATTTCATAAAATGAGCTGATCCAGATACGACCGTCATTATCCTCCAGTATACCGCAAATGTTGTTACCAATGTGATCGCTATTTGTATTGAATACCTGCTTCACTTCACCCGAACTGTCCATACAGACCAGTCCTTGCCCGAATGTTCCTATCCAAATACGATCTTTCTTGTCTTTATAAATGTAACTGACAGACAAGTCTTCTCTACCCATAACAGGAATAGGTGTGAAAACATTCTCTGCGATATTATAGCAGAACAGACCATTATTACGAGTACCAATCCATAGCTCATTATCGGAAGCTTCATAGATAAAATACACGTCTCTTACCTTATGAGAACTGTTTGATGGATAGAAAGTCGTAAAGCTTTCATTCTGTTCGTTGAAACGGCAAATGCCACCCGGACCGCCGTTAAAACCAATCCAAATATATCCATTGGAATCCTGCAATGCACAGTTCACTCGATTTCCGGGAATGCGTCCGGTTTGTGAAGTAGCTGTATAATGTCCGATGAGTTGTTTTGTTTTCAAATCAAAAAGGTGGATGCCATGAGATTCTGTACCAACCCATAACGTACCCTTATGAATTAACAGAGGCTTACATTCCACTAGAGGAGTCTCTCCGTTGTATAACTCATAATATTGTTGAGTCCTCGTAACCGGGTTGTAATAAGTGATTCCAAGATCATCACTTCCAAGCCATATTCCTTGCCCATCGGGTACCATTGATCCGATTATTCCAGTGGAGGCTTTACCAGTCCGTTCGATTGGGATGTGAGTGAAATGATTCATATAACGTGAATGGAGAAAGAGTCCCATATAATATGATCCCACCCAAATATTTCCATTATTATCTTTATAACCGCTGGTAAGCATGATCCTTTCTTTCACATCTGTTCCGAGAGGATTCAGAGAATAGGTATTCCGTGTTTTGAGTAATTGCCCGGTCTGTTTATTATAAAAGAAGATTCCCCGCCGTTTACTGATCAACCACAGAATCTCTTTTTGTTCTATAATACAACAGATATTCTGATCGTCGTTCATACGTACCTGTCCGAATGGAAGAAGTGAGATAACGCTTCCACCTTTGGGTACTTTAGCCAACAAAGCTAAATTGTTTCCAATCCAAGTGTCTCCTGCTGTATCTTGCCAGACAGAAAGTACGTTAATATTGCCACCTCCATGCTCTAACTGGATGCGTCGTACATTTTTGGTATGAATATCATAAATGTATAATCCATTATGTGTACCAATATATATTTCCTTGTCACCATATTTCCCTACGGTATTGGTTTCCTCATTGAAAGCTCTGTGGTTTTCCGGAGCTATAAATTTTCTGGAATCTGTATCATACCATGTAATTCCTTTATCTGTTGCAATCCACAATAAATGGGTGGAGGGATCAAAATAGAGTTCATTAATCTTATTGCTTTTTAGTGGGGAAAGTTCGTTAGGGAAGAAAGAAAGAATATGCTGGCTGAGAAGATTTATACAATTAAGGCCATTGTCGGTTCCTACCCATATATTTTTATGAGCATCTTCAGCTATGCAACGTACCTTACTGTTGGAAATAGATTCTTTAACTAATGACTCGCAGTAAACAATAAAATTATAGCCATCATACCGGCATAGTCCATCTTTAGTTGCAAACCACATATAGCCTTCGGAATCCTGAAAGATCTTTTGAACTGTATTATGAGGTAGTCCTTTAGTGATATCAATGTTTTCAAACAACGGTTCAAATGTCTCTTCTTGTGCCACCGAATTATGGATGGGCAACAACAGCAACAGGAGAAAAAGAAATCTGTGTGATATCATTCTAATTAGGATTAGTAATTCAAAGCAAAGATGATACAATATTAGAGAAAAAGTACTATATATCCAAAAAGGAAATCTTAAAAAGAAAATTCCGGCTCTCCGTACGCTTTTAAATCGATAAAGAGCATGATTAAATGGAACAGCCTAAATAGGAAAGGCTGTTCATGTGTTATGAAAGAAAGTAGAAACTGACGAATTATAAGATAGCTCCGTCCAATAGTTTCAGATATAACCCTATCGCTTCTTCTATTTCCTGAATGAAAATAAACTCATCTGCTGTATGGGAACGACTGCTTTTTCCCGGTCCCATTTTGAGAGAGGGGAATGACATCAGTGCCTGGTCGGAGAGGGTAGGAGAACCAAAAGGAACACGCCCCATTGCCACGGCACGCTGTACTATTGGGTGTCTTTCTTCTACATGAGAAGAACTTAAGCGGAACGAACGTGCTTTAGCTTCGCAAGAAATATGTTTTTGTATTTCGGCAAACAGTTCCTGATTACTATAACATTCGTTACTGCGAATATCTACCACAAACGTACAACGGTCTGGGATTACATTGTGTTGCGTGCCTGCATTGATCTGCGTTACACTCATCTTTACAGGACCTAATAATGGAGATACTTTTTCAAAATGATGGTCGCGGAACCAGGCGATATCTTCCAATACTTTATATATGGCATTGTCTCCTTCATTGCGTGCGGCATGTCCGGCTTTTCCGTAAGCGGTCACGTCCAGTACCATTAATCCTTTTTCCGCAGTGGCAGGTTGCATCTCGGTAGGTTCGCCTACAATAGCAAAATGTATCGGAGGAAGTTCAGGCAATACGCATTCGATACCTCCTTTTCCGGAAACTTCTTCTTCGCAGGAAGCGAGATAGATGAGATTATACTTCTGTGTGGTGCGGCAAAGTTGCAAAAAGACTTGCAACAGACTGACAACGCTTGCACCGGCATCATTGCTACCCAATCCGTATAGTTTTCCATTACTTTCCAGGGTTGGGGTAAACGGATCTTTCCGCCAGCCGTTCACAGCTTTCACTGTATCAATATGTGAATTCAGTAACAAGGTAGGCTTATTTAAGTCGAACATCGGACTAAGACACCATACGTTATTGCCTTTTCGTCCGGTTGCCATGCCTTGCAACTCTATATAATTCTGTAGATAATCAGCCGCTTTTTCTTCATCGCGGCTAAGAGAAGGGATAGCAATCAGAGATTTAAGAACTCCGGTTGCCTCAGAAACCATTGTCGGTATATCGTAAGCCATATCTCAATCAGTTAAATTATTGTGATGCAAACTTACGGATAAATACTGAAATATGCTTAATCGATAGGATAAAAATCCCCTTCCACTGTTGCTGCAGATTAATATAGAGAGGGGCAGAGTGCGGAAGGGGGGAAGAGCATTTAATATTTTTAGAACATATAGCTCAAGGAAATCATCATGTTACGGTTCTTGTTATCTATGTGATCGGCGTTATCTATTAATCCCCAGTCATATCCGAAAGCAACCTGAATCTTTTTGCAGAATTCTACACCGAACTTCAGCCCGAGGCCGAGATCAAAACGTTTCATGCCACCACCATCTTCATCAAAAACATTATCAGAAGGATCTGATGATTCGATTCCATCTGTTTTAACTTTGCCAAAGAGACCGATAGCGACATAAGGGCCTGCATTGCCGAAAACAGCGAAATTTTCATTCACTGCATATTTATAACCCATGTGTACGGGAATTTCTAAATAGCAAGGATTATACTTGATATCGTAGGAACCAAGATTAACTTTTGCACCTTTTAGTGACAATAGGGCACCTAAATCCAAATATACTCCTTCGGCAATTTGTGGCAATCCCACTTCAGCCTTGACTCCGGCATGGAATCCTACTTTACTACTGAATGCATCACCGGAAAAATTACTGGAGTTCATACCGAGAGTTGCTCCCCATTTGAGGTTCTCTTGTGCATTTACACTTGCGAAACTTACCGCTAATAATGCGAATATTACTAAAATCTTTTTCATGTAATTAAGTCTTTAATTTGGTTTATGTAATTGTAAATATAAGGATTGAGTATGTTGAAAAAGGCGTTATTCAACGCCTTTTTTTATTCTTGATATCATTAAAACATAAGTCCTAAAGAAATCATTAGGTTTCTATTCTTGCAGCCCATCAATTCCTCAGCTTCAATGAATCCGAAGTCGTAGCCGATGGAGAACTGATACTTCTTACTGATTTCTATACCTGCTTTCAGTCCCAATCCAAGGTCAAAACGTTTGAATCCGTCATCGCCAAACACGTTCTCTGATTCGGAAACCTTGGAACCTCCATCTACCAAACTGCCGTCGGCAGTAATTTTTGCTTTGCCGAACAGACCGATTGCAATGTAAGGGCCTGCATTGGCAAACAAAGAGAAATTATCATTTACAGCATATTTATAGCCAATATGTACCGGAATTTCCAAATAGTACGGGTTGATCTTGAAACTAGCCATACTGCCTGCTTCAACTTTGGCGCCTTTTAGCGAAAGTAGCGCTCCGAAATCCATATAAAGACCTTCCGTAAACTGAGGCAGCCCCAATTCAGCCTTAACGCCTGCATGGAAACCTACGCGACTGTCCAATCCGGTTACGTTGAGGCTACTTACATTCATACCTGCCGTGACACCCCATCTGAGGTTATCTTGTGCGTTGATACTCCCTAAACCTATCGCCAATATGGCGACTAATGCTAGAATCTTTTTCATGTCTGTTAAGTTATTGTATTGATATTTAAAAACTATCGGATGCAAATATATACATATATTTGTATTTCTTTGGAAAAACGAACAAAAATGTAGGGTAATCACTTCTTTTTATAGTAGGATAGTACTAGTATTGCGGAAATATATACTAAATATTTAATTCTCAATATAGAAATAGTTTCAAATGAAACCACTACCTTTGTGCCGTATTTACCAATATATGAATAATATGACTTATCATCATTTATCTGTCCTCGTACATCGACGGGCAGAGAAGTATGGCGACAAGGTGGCTCTGAAATACAGGGATTACGAAACGTCGCAGTGGATACCCATTACTTGGAATCAATTCTCACAGACAGTTCGACAAGTTGCGAATGCACTCGTAGAGTTAGGAGTGCAGGAGGAAGAAAACATAGGAATCTTTTCTCAGAATAAACCAGAATGTCTTTATGTAGATTTCGGGGCATTTGCTAATCGTGCGGTGACCATACCTCTGTATGCTACCAGTTCACCTGCACAAGCGCAGTACATTATCAATGATGCTCAGATACGTTATATCTTTGTAGGCGAGCAATTCCAGTATGATGCAGCTTTCAGTGTATTTGGCTTTTGCCAATCATTACAGCAATTGATCATTTTCGACCGTGCTGTAGTACGCGACCCTCGTGACATGACTTCTATTTATTTTGACGAATTCCTGGAAACAGGAAAAGGTTTGCCGAACAACGATATAGTGGAAGAACGTACTTCCCGTGCATCGGATGATGACCTTGCCAACATTCTTTATACATCCGGTACAACTGGTGAACCGAAGGGGGTGATGTTGCATCATTCTAACTATATGGAGGCCTTCCGTATCCATGATATCCGTCTAGTAGATATGAGTGACCAAGATGTGTCCATGAACTTCCTTCCTTTGACACATGTCTTCGAGAAAGCATGGACATATCTTTGTATCCATAAAGGTGTGCAGATTTGCATCAACCTCCGTCCGGTAGATATCCAGACTACCATTAAAGAAATCCGTCCGACATTGATGTGCAGTGTTCCCCGCTTCTGGGAAAAAGTATATGCCGGTGTGCAGGAGAAGATTGCTCAGGAAACAGGGTTGAAGAAAGCTATGATGCTAGATGCCATCAAGGTGGGTAAGATACACAACATCGATTATCTGCGTAAAGGTAAAACTCCGCCGTTGATGAATCAACTAAAATATAAATTCTACGAAAAGACGGTTTATGCTTTACTGAAAAAGACGATTGGTATTGAGAACGGAAACTTTTTCCCTACTGCTGGAGCTGCCGTGCCTGATGAAATCTGTGAATTTGTTCATTCGGTAGGTATCAATATGTTGGTTGGCTATGGTCTGACCGAATCGACTGCTACTGTTTCTTGTTTCCTTAACCAGGGTTATGAAATTGGTTCCGTAGGCACCGTGATGCCTGATGTAGAAGTGAAGATCGGTGACGAGAATGAAATACTTCTGCGTGGAAAGACTATCACGAAAGGCTATTATAAGAAGGCGGAGGCTACTGCCGCTGCTATTGATAAAGATGGTTGGTTCCATACCGGTGATGCCGGTTATCTGAAGGGTGACCAACTTTATCTGACTGAGCGTATCAAGGACTTGTTCAAGACTTCCAATGGTAAGTATGTCAGTCCACAAGCTTTAGAAACGAAACTGGCTATTGATCGTTATATCGATCAGATTGCCATTATTGCCGACCAGCGTAAATTTGTGTCTGCCCTTATTGTACCGGTCTATGGTTTTGTGAAAGATTATGCCAAGGAAAAAGGCATTGAATATAAGAATATGGAAGAACTGCTGCAACATCCTAAGATTCTCGGTTTGTTCCGTGCTCGCATAGATACCTTGCAGCAACAGTTTGCCCACTATGAGCAAGTGAAACGTTTCACACTTTTGCCCGAACCTTTCAGTATGGAACGTGGCGAACTGACTAATACTTTGAAGTTGAAGCGTCCTATAGTTGCAAAGAATTACAAGGAAGTGATAGATAAGATGTACGAAGAATAAAGATATAATAAACCTATCTATTGAAAATAAAAAGCTCCCGGTTAAGAGTCAGAACTTTTAATCGGGAGTTTTTTTATATATCCGTGTGCCTAAAAAGTGCACGTATATTACCGGTTTATCCCCTCTTGATGGCCCTGTACCGCATATATTTGCATCCTCACTTTATATATTTATGTAAGATGTATAACTTATCTATTACTACAGGAAAAATAGCGGATGGCTTTTCCGCGTTGTTAATGCTTTGTTGCATACTCATGGTACAGTCGTGCACTGTTCCCGTACAAACTACAGCTTCTTTGTCGTCTGACAATGGAGACGGTACTTATACCAATCCGGTGATTAATGCCGATTATCCCGACCCTGACATTATACGGGTAGGTGAAGACTTTTATATGGTCAGTTCCTCATTCGTTGCTATGCCGGGTATTCCTATCTGTCATTCTAAAGACCTTATAAATTGGCGTATCATAGGGCATGCCTACGACAGCATCACTTTCCGTCCTCAATATAGGATGGAGAATGAGCAGACCGCGTATAGTCGTTTGTGTTGGGCTCCTTCCATTAAATATCATGATGGTACCTATTATATAGGAGTTAATATTGCCGATGATGGTTTTGTAATGTTTAAGAGTAATAAACCGGAAGGGCCGTATTCAATGCATAAGTTTGACAAGCGTTTGTATGATCCGGGATTTTTCATTGATGATGATGGTAAGAAATATGTCACACATGGAAAGACGAAAATATACCTGACACGTTTGAAAGATGATGGAACCGGTGTACTGGATTCTAACGATGAGGGTACCCTGATTATAACAGCTCCCAAGGGATATGAATATCTTTTTGAAGGATGTCACACTTATAAAGGAATGGCTGGTATTATATATTTAATCCGGCATTGGGATACAATGGGGTGCAGATGATTAGCCGCTCCCGTAATCTTTACGGTCCGTATGAAACAAAGGTCCTTATTGATGATGATATCAACTATGCTGATGCCGGTGTACATCAGGGCGGATATGTGGAGACACTTGAAGGCGAGTCGTGGGCTTATACTTTCCAGGACAGGGATTATATGGGTAGGTGTGTGATGCTGTATCCGATGAAATGGGAGGAGGATTGGCCGGTGGTAGGCCCGGAAGGTAAACCGGGAAAAGGAGTGGTAACTTATAGAAAACCGGCAGTCAAGGCCAAGCAAGAGATTACATTTCCCCAACATTCGGATGATTTCAGTTCTTCGAAACTGGCTCATGTGTGGGAATTCAATCATGTACCCCGGAAAGATAAATGGAGCCTGACGGATCGTCCCGGCTATTTTAGGATTTATGCGCAGTATGCAAAGGGATTTGAATGGGCGCGTAATTCTCTGACACAGAAAGTGTCTGGACCTTATAGTACCGGAACTGTTTCATTAGATTTGACCGGACTCCGTGAAGGGGATTTTGCCGGAAATGGTATAATGGGGAGAGTCATGTACCAACTGGGAGTACGGAAGAAGGCGGATGGCTTTTGGCTTGAGATGAGGCAGGGAGGAAGAGAAGGAGAGACTGTTGTCGATAGTCTTCCTGTCAAAACTGATAAGATATACCTGCGCACTGAAGTGACAAAGCAAGGATCTTTACTGTTTTATTATAGTCTGGATAATCTTGAATATAACCGTTTGGGGCCGGAAGGAGTTTCTAACTTCTGGGGATTTCTGGGTATCCGTCATGCTTTATGTTGTTATAACTTGAATAAAGGTGCTACTGGCGGCTATGCCGATTTTGATTATTTTGAATTAGAAAGTAATCGCAGGGGAAATCACTACGATGCATTTACCGAGATAGACTTTTCTCAGTATGATGATCGTGAAGGAATGAAATTAGTACGTCCGGTAGCAAAACGCCCTATGCAGTTTATTTCCGGAGTACGGGATGGAAACTGGCTAGTATTCAATAATATGTGCTTTAAGCAGAACCCTCAAAAAGTAACTATCGAACTTCAGGCGGAAACTCCCGGAACAGTGATTGAGATAAGGGAGGGAAGTCTCGATGGGAAGTTGATAGCCACTTGCCCGATAAATCAGAACCAGACTCCGGGAGAATGGGAGAAGCAAGCCTTTGAGGTCAGTGGAGCAGTGAAAGATAAGTCCAAAATTTATTTCCTGTTTCGTGGACAGAGTCAGGGACTTGCTATAAAGAACTTTGTCTTTTACTGATCCGGATTATTCTCCTCGTTATTAATGGAGTTTTTATACTCACTTGGAGTAACTCCCATGTGTTTTTTGAAGCATCTGCTGAAATACTTCGGATCGCTGAAACCGGTCATATAAGCTATTTGAGAGAAGTTGTATACATCACTTCTGATCAGCTGGGCGGCTCTTTTTACACGAATTTCCCTGATAAAATCTACCGGAGGCATTCCTACAATGGACTTAAGCTTCCGGTAGAAAATACTCCGGCTTAGCAGTAGCTTGTTGGCGAAATCGTCGATCACCAGATCCGGATTATCTATTTGTTCTTCCAGGAAATCCATCACTTCTTTCATGAATAACTTATCATGCGGCATCACTTCGGGTTCCGAAGGAGTCCATTCCTTAGAATTATCGGTTTCATTGTTTGCTGATAACTGCTTCATGAATATTTCCTGTAACTGCTTACGCTTGGTAAACAGAGAAGCAATACGGGCTTTGAGGTACGAAGAACTGAATGGTTTCGTAATGTAATCATCGATACCTTGTTCCAAAGCGGTGATACGGTCATCCAATGATGCTTTTGCTGATAGAAGAATGATCGGAACATAGCAGATATCTTTGTTTTCCTTGATACGTTTAATCATTTCCAATCCATCCATGACAGGCATCATTACATCACTGATTATCATATCGGGTATGGCTTCCGATGCAAGTTTCAAACCTTCTTCTCCGTTTGCTGCTTCCAGGATAGTGTATTTCTTTGATAGTATATTTCTGAGCAGGCTTCTCAGCTCACGATTATCTTCTACGATTAAAATGGATAAAAAATCCTCTTCCGAGCTATTCCCAGATTCAGCTATACCGTTCTCTACAGTTGTGGTAATATATTCTGTATTGTCCGAACTATCAGCAAGGATTAATTCGGCCTGTGCATCTTTCTCAAACACTTCACGTTCCAAAGGTAAAGTTACACTAAATTCGCTACCCGTTCCCGGTTGGCTCTTGACCTCTATATCTCCGTGATGCATATCCACCAATTCTTTGACGAGTGATAAACCTATGCCTGATGAAGGTTGCAGAATATTGTTGTTCTTGCTTAGTGTCTCAAAGCGTTTGAAAAGAGAACCTATCTTATCAGGAGCAATACCGATACCTTCATCAATAATGGAAATGCGGATATGCTGATCCGACTTCTGTACTGTGATCTTTACGGTTTTCCCAGGTAGAGTATATTTGAATGCATTGGATAACAGATTGAATACTATTTTTTCCACTTTGTCCCTGTCTATCCATATATATACTTCTTCTTGATCAGCTTTGAATGTGAAGTCTATTTGTTTCTCTTCAGCTATCAGACGGAAATTTTCTGTAATTTTCATCAGGAAAGCAATCAATTCTGTTTGTTCAACCATTACTTTCATCTTCTTATTCTGTATCTTCCGAAAATCGAGTATCTGATTGACAAGACGCAACATACGTTCCGTATTTTTATGTACAACGGTCAGGTGTTCCCGCACGGAAGGAGAAATGGTCTGGTCCTCCAGAACTTCACTGACCGGACTGGAGATAAGGGTCAATGGTGTGCGTAGCTCGTGTGAAATATCGGTAAAGAATTTCAGTTTGATATTTGATAATTGCTGTTCCATATTCACTTGGTGACGCAGTCGATAGATGTAAGAGAAGATATACAGAATTAACCCTGTGAGAAGGATGAATGCTGCTAGATATGCCAGTAAAGCCCAAGGAGTCTCCCAGAAGGTAGGAATGACCTTGATGGAAAGTGTACGGATATTGTTTACCCATACTCCGTCACTGTTTGTTGATTTCACTTGGAGACGATATTCGCCTGCGGGTAGATTGATATAGCTTGCTGATTTGTTTTTATCGCTATAATTCCATTCTTTTTCAAGACCTTCCAGACGATAGGCATAGCGTATGTCATCCGGTCTTGTGAAGTCTAATGCTGAAAATTGTACATTAATATTTCGTTCCGAAGGATGTAAGGCTATCTCTTTCAAATCATCGGTGGAGACAGTTGATTTCTTTCCGTTGACTTTCAGATCTGTAAAGACGATAGGAGGTACATAATCACTCTTCTTCATTTGTTCCGGAACAATTTCCAGAAAGCCCATATCTGTGCCGAAAATCAATTGTTGCCGGGCGTTTATGGTGGGTATCGCTTCGCTAAAGTTCATCTTTTGTCTGAGAAATCCTGTACTATAGTTTTCGAATGCCTCTGTTTCCGGATTAAATTTGGATAAAGCATTTTCTGATGCTATCCACAGATTCTTTTGGGAATCTTCTATCATGGATAGGACCATATCGGATCCTAGCCCTTCCTGCTCGGTGTAATACTGAAATTCAATGTTTTCGCTAAGTAGGGTTCTGGATGTGATTTTGTTGACTCCTCCGGTGAATGTCAATATATAGATGTCTTTATGGCTATTTTTGTATATATGCATAATGTCATTTCCTGTCAGACTAAAAGGATTGTTCCTGTTTTGTATATTTCTGTAGAACTTGATTTCTTCCGGTTGTGCAAAGTCATTTGAGAATGTAACTAAACCAAAGGTGGTTCCTACCAACAAGATACCATTTTCCGTACCTGTAATATAGCGGATATTATGGCAGGTGCTGAACGGATAGTTTTGTAGCTTATTCCTGTGGTTGATAAAATACACTTTTCCCTCAGGTGTTTGTTGTAGCAGATTTAATCCACCACCGTAACATCCTACCCAGATGTTGTCATGATTATCGGAATATATGGTAAATATGTCATTGTAACTCAAACTATATAGGTCTTCAGAGTCATACACATAATTTTGTATGTTGTAATTTCCATCGGCTTTCTTTGTGAGTTGGAATAGGCCGTTTCCTTTGGTTCCTATCCAGATTGTTCCGTTCTTTCCTTCGCAGATGCTGTAAACACTGGCATTGAATGATACTTTATCTTTACCTATCTTTCCCTGTGAAGACAAGTAACCGGCCAGGCTGCCATCAGGGTGGTATATCCTGACATATTCGCTTTTGGAAGCTACCCACAATCGTTGTGAACTATCCAAAAGGAAAGCACGGATTTCGAATCCCCTGTCTATTCCTTTCAGATTATAAATTTGTGGATAGAAAGACATTTTCTTTATTCCTCTGGCGCTGGCTAGCCAGTAGTTTCCTTGTCTGTCCTGATAATGGTAGCGAACAAGCGGGGCAAATAGCGATTGAGGATTGTCCGGGTCTGTATAAAAAGCTTTCAATTCTTTACTTTTCCTATCATAATAACAGAAGTTTCCATTATGGGGAATCAGCCATAAAGTACCTTGTTTATCTTCAAATATGGTGTTTTTGTTCTCTCTGCCATAATTCACGACCTCTTTTGGGGGTGTAAAGAGGTATTGCTTTTCACCTGTTGCCGGATTAAAGCGTATCACTCCGGGAGTAGTGGGGAATATCCATAGCTCTCCCTCTTTATCTTCATAAATGGAGATAGCTTCATTGGAGGATTGCATGGGAGTACGGATATCAATTAGTTGAGAAGTCTTATTTTCCGGATTGAACAGGATGACACCATTATCAGTGGATATGGTGAGTAGCCCGTGGTTGGTTATGTCTAAAGAGCTTATTTTGTTGATGGGGTAAGGAAACTCTATAAATTTTATGCTTTCAGTTTGTTGGTTATAATAGGCTATCTTTTCAGAAGCGGAAGCAAGGTAAATTGTACCGTTGTATTCCTGAATAAACTGGAAAGGAAAATCACTGTCGATCTTTTTGTTGCCTATAATGGATATACCTTTGTCTGTCAATATCCACTCATCCTTATCGGAATCCTGGAAGATAGTGAAAATGTGCTCGCCTTTTAAAAAACCATTGAATGTGCTATAGAGTGTAATTCCGTCTTTTTCTTTATATCTCTTTTCATCGATTCTGTAACAATAACCCTTGTCGCATGTTACCCAGGCTATGCCTTCTTTTAGGGGAAATATTTTCTGAACAAAGTTTCTTCTTTGCATATCTTTATCTACTGTTTGCAGAACATCATAGAAGATTTCAAGATGCGTGTCGAATATATAAGCCTTGCTGTCATACGTCTGGCACCAGATATCGCCATATGCGGTTTCTGAAATAAAGGTTATCCGATTGTTGGATAGTGTATATTCTTTATGTGGCGCGGATTTGTAGTTCTTGAATGTATATCCGTCGAACTTATTGAGTCCGTTACGGGTACAGATCCAGATAAAGCCTTTCTGATCTTGTAAAACTGCTGATGCGATATCTTGGGGTAATCCGTTCTCTGCTGTAAAATCAGTAATCTGGCAGATGGGCTGCGCCGATGAAAACATCGGTATCATTAAGTATAAGAAGTAGATAATCAGTCGTCTCATAGTACTGTTTTGAATAGTGCAGAACAAATGTATAGAAAAAAGGGAATAAATGAAAAGTATAGGATTTGTTTGACCGAAAAAACGATATTTCGCCCGAATAGTCCACCTCCTTTTTGTCCCATTTTGAAAAAGTACACTCTTGTTACCTGATTTTATTCCATTGCTATGACACAGGTTGGCTACTTTTGCGGAGTGAATCATTTTAATCATTAACTATTAAAAAACACATTGACTTATGAATTTTGAAAGACTTGTTCAAAGGACAGCTGCTACTCTCTTGATGAGTATGATCTGCCTTATCTCTCTTGCACAGAGTCGTACTGTTTCAGGTGTTGTGCTCGATAGCAGAGGTGATCCTGTTATTGGTGCTAATATCAGAGTAGTAAGCGACGCTTCTATCGGTACAATTACAGACTTGGATGGTAAATTCTCCCTTGCCGTGCCGGGTACAGCCAAACAATTGGAAATAAGTTTTATCGGAATGCAGACGCAAACAGTATCTATTGTTGCAGGGCAGCCGGTTCATGTGACATTGGCTGAAGATGCTGAGATTCTGGATGAAGTTGTAGTAATCGGTTATCAGACGGTAAAACGTAAGGATCTTACCGGATCGGTAGCCTCTGTTTCGGGTGAGCAAATTGCAGCTATGCCTGTTGCCAATGCAGCTCAGGCTTTGCAAGGTAAGCTGGCTGGTGTAAATGTAACAACGCAGGATGGACGTCCCGATGCCGCTGTTTCTATTCGTGTACGTGGTGGCGGTTCTATCTCACAGAGCAATGATCCGTTGGTGCTGATTGATGGAGTCAGTGGTTCGTTGAGTGATATTCCGGGCGATCAGATTGAGTCGATTGACGTTTTGAAAGATGCCTCATCAACGGCTATTTATGGTGCCCGTGGTGCTAATGGTGTAATTCTTGTTACCACAAAGGGGGCTAAAGAAGGACGTGTTGTTGTCAGCTACAATGGTTATGCGAAGTTCAATACACCGACTAAGTATATGGATGCGCTCAATCCTTATGACTACCTGGCATATAGCTGGGCAAGTGCGGCTTCGGTTGGTGGTAACAGCTATATGGAACCATTGGAGAAACTGTATGGAATAGGACGTTATACGACTACCAATCCCGGTGGTATAGAAAGCTATCGTAATGTAAAGACGGATAATATCCAGAAAAAGATTTATGGAGATTCTTTTTCCCATAATCATGACCTTTCTGTTACGGGTGGTACTGAAAAGACCAAAGTATTGTTTGGTGTTAACTACATGGATGAGGATGGTATGAAACTCGCTTCTTACTACAGACGTGCCAATGTTTCGTTGAAAGTGAACCAGAAGATTGCCAAGAATCTTGATTTGAGTCTTGATACCCGTTATACCAATATTAAAAAGATGGGTGATGAAGGTGTTACGAATGGTAGCGGGTCTATCCTGTCGTCTTCTATCGCTTCCGTCCAATTGCAACAGAAGATATTTTGGGTGATCTATCCGCAATGAATGAAGGTATGATTGAGAACTATGCCAAACAGAGTCAGTGGGACAGATATAATCCGGTAAACCGTATCAATGATAAGTATGCACCGAATGCTCAGCAGTCATTGCGTGGTATTCTTTCGCTGAACTGGGAAATTGTGAAAGGATTAACCTATCATACTGACCTGTCTCTCAGCCAGACTTGGAATCAGAATAAGGAATGGACGGGAGCCATCATAAATAACTATCTGGATGATAATACCGGTGAGGTCCTATATGCAGGTAACGCGAATCTGGAGAAAAAGAATAGCTGGGGACTCCGTTGGACAAATACTTTGAGCTATGACTTTACTTTAGGTAAGATACATCGTTTGAATATCCTGGCTGGTCATGAAGTTTCCGATTCGGGTGGTGACGGGCTGAAAGCCTCAGGAACTTATTTCCCTGCAAACTTTACGAAAGAGAATGCATTTGCCATGATCAATCAATACGATAGTACTAAGGGAGTGGGGGATTTCTCTTCAAGTGTTTCTACGCCGAGCCGTATCCTTTCTTTCTTTGGTCGTTTGAATTATAACCTTATGGAACGCTATCTGCTGACGGTTACGTTCCGTGCGGATGGTTCATCTAAATTTGCTCCCAGTAACCGTTGGGGATATTTTCCGGCTGCCGCTTTGGGATGGCGTATGTCTGAAGAAGCATTCCTGAACGATGTGGACTGGCTGGATAACCTTAAACTTCGTGTTTCCTATGGTGAGGTAGGTAACGATGGTATAAATTCCAGTTTGTGGTCACAGAATTGGGAGGCTACCAGTGACAAGAGATACCAGGGAGCCGTGAATGGTGCCTTCTTGCCTTCTTATTCACTTGGTGCAGATATGGCGAACAAGGACCTGAAGTGGGAAACTACGATTACCCGTAACATCGGTGTTGATTTCGGTTTCTTTAATAGCCGCTTGACAGGTACGATTGATGCCTATTGGAATACCACCAAGGACTTGTTGATGAAGACAGCTATTCCGGGTATCACAGGTTTCACTTCAACCTACGCCAATGTAGGCCAGACCAGCAACAAAGGTATTGAAATTGCTCTTCAGGGTGTACTCGTGAAAACGAGGGACTGGAATGTAACGGCTGGTTTTAATATTAACTTCAATCGCGGTAAAGTGGACAAACTGGCTGATAATGTCACTGGACTTTATGGTACGGAATGGGCTACTTCATCTACTTTCCCGAAATCAGATTATGTCTTGAAAGAAGGGCGCCCTGTAGGCTTGGTACGTGGCTTGACTGCTGATGGCTTCTATACTACCGACGATTTCACTTATGAAAATGGGGTGTATATTCTAAAAGAAGGAGTTGCGGATGTTTCTTCTGCTGTATTCCCTAACTATCATTTACACAATGGTATGAACGAACGCCCTGCAGGACAGTTGGCCTACCCGGGTATGGCAAAGTTCAAAGACCTGAACGATGACGGTATTATCAATGATGATGACGTGGACGTTATCGGCGATATGACACCTGTCCATACCGGTGGTTTTAATATTAATGCTACTTATAAGAACTTTGATTTAGGTTTGTATTTTAACTGGAGCTATGGTAATGAAATTTATAATGTAAATAAGTTGGCAGCACTTTATGGTTATAAAGAAGGTGCCGTTTACGAGAATAAGCTCTCTATAGTAAAGGACTGCTATAAAATCTATGATGTAGTGAATGGCGAATTGGTTGCATTGACCACTCCTGAACAGCTGAATGCTGCCAATGCGAATGCTAAGTTACCACTGGCATACAGTGAGAATGGCTATGTGTCTACATTGGGTATTGAAGACGGCTCTTATCTGCGTTTGAATACACTGACTTTGGGGTATACTTTACCGAAGAGTATGCTTCAGAAGGCGGGTATCAGTAATCTGCGTGTTTACGGAAGTATCTATAATGTCTTTACAATTACAGGATATTCCGGAATTGATGCTGAGGTAAGTACGTCTACTTCTACAAAGACCTATCCTCAATTAGGTATGGACTGGGGTACTTATCCACGTGCCCGTTCCTTCGTACTGGGTGTAAATCTTAGCTTCTAACCATTTAAATAAAAGATGAAATTATGAATAAGTATATAAAAATGGCATTTGCGTCAGCCTGTTGCGTCTTGTTTGCACAGTGCAGTGACTTTCTGGAAACTTCTTCTCCTTCTAATACAGATGACGAGTTTGTAACTTCCAGTCCCGCAGAAACTCTGAAGACTTTGTCAAGAGCTTATGCACTTTATCGTGAATCGTGTAATGGGGCATACGATTGGAATGACCATTACCGTTCGGATATCGAATATTTCCCCGAGAATAATACTTCCAATAATATCAATGCAAAGCTGGTTCCCGAACAGATTCCTTGTGATCACATGAAAGGTAGCTTCAATGCTCTGTACAATGTGATTTCCTATGCCGGAAAGACCGCTTTTGACCTGATTGCTGCCAAAACAGCTTATCAGGATGATATCGCAGCAGGCAGGACTTCTGACTGGACACATCTGAAAGGTGAAGCCGAAGCATTACGTGCATTATGTTACTTTGACTTGATTAAACATTGTGGTGATGTACCGTATGGCTATGAGAATAATTATGTAGATGATTACGGGCTGACTTCACGTTTTGATATTTATGATGCATTGATTGAAAAATTGAAAGCAGCGGAACCGTATATGTATAAAGTAGGTGAAGGCGGTTTGAACGGTGAGCGTATTACGAGGACATTTGTTGATGGATTGATTGGTAAAATGGCTCTTTATGCCGGAGGCTATCAAACAATCCGTACTGATATGCCTGAACTTTATGGAAGTGTACAGTTCGAAACTCTCAGCACGGATGCTAAACGTAAATGCGCTTATGCCCGTCGTTCCGATTACAAGAACTATTACACTATAGCTGAAGACTATTTACAGAAAGCTCTTTCAACCAATGCAGGAACTACCAAACTGGTTACTACGGATGAGCGTAGCTATGCGAACAATCCTTTCCAACGCCATTTTCAATACGGAATGGATCTTCTGATGAGTCCTGAAGCTATCTTTGAAATAGGTTGTGTACAAAATCAAGCTACAAGCCGTATGTATTGCTATGATTTCGGTCGTGGCTCTAACGGTGGTAACAATACTGCCCCGAATAAGGTATTTGCCGGTATACGTATGGTGCCGAGTTTCTATTACGGTGGTTATGATAACGCTGATAAACGTCGCGATGTCAGTGCGGTGGTTACCGGGCTGGATGGTAAAGGCAATGAGTTGGCATTTACTTTTAAGGCGGGTGCTAAGATTGATGGAGGTATTTGCTTGAACAAATGGGATATTTGCCGCCAAAATCCTTACTTTGTCGGTCCTCAGATGGGCGCGGGTTTCAATATACCGATTATGCGTGTAGCTGATGTCATCTTGATGTTAGCGGAAGTGAAAGCAGGATTGGATGCAGATACTGAAGCTATAGCCCTGGTTAATCAGATTCGTGAAAGAGCTTTTGGAGATGATTTGCATAATATTTCCGGTTTGTCCGGTGAAGCACTGAAAGAAGCTATTCTGATGGAACGTAAGTTTGAACTTTTCGGTGAAGGGCATACCAGTTACGATCTGGTTCGGAGTGGTAAATTCTCACAAAAAGCAATGGAAGTACGTAATGAAATGTCAACCCTTGCCGAAAATCTGAAGACTAAAGGTTATCATGAATTTGAGAATGGCAACATCTTACCCGCTTACATCTGGACAAAGCAGGTTGCAGGTGCCAAACTGACTTATGACTGTACGGATGAAAATGATCCTGTACTTTTCCCGGGATGGCGTGGTGTATTGGATTTTGCTCAGTTAGGATTGTCTGTAAATGGAACTAACCATAATACCGCTATCAAAGGGTTATTTGAATATATTGCTCCGGATAGTGAGACTGCGGCAGAATTAGAAGCGGAAGGATATGTGAAGACAGAGTGGGGAAGCACTCTTGCTGCCAATATTGATATATATCTGAGCAATATTCTTCCGGGCATTACATCGGAAGAGAGTGTTCCGTGTTATTACTGGCCTATTCCTTATGAAACAATCAGTCAATCCAAAGGAAAAGTGACAAATGGCTATGGACTGCCACAGCAATAATAGGTATTTGGTATAGAGCTTTGAGAAAACTGCAGGATTTCATTTCCATCGGATTTAAAATCTTGCAGTTTTTGTCGTACTATTTCCTTTGATATATTATTTTTGTAAAAATATAGAATAGAAATGATGAAAGAAAAACTTTTTTACTTACTGCCTCTCCTTGCTTTGGCAAGTTGCGGAGAGCCATCCTACAAGGATGCTTCTTTATCTCCTGAAAGGCGGGCGGAACTTCTGGTGAAGGAACTTACACTGGAAGAGAAAGCGCATCTTATGATGGATGGTTCCCGTTCTGTGGAACGATTGGGTATTAAACCGTATAACTGGTGGAATGAGGCGCTGCATGGCGTTGCCCGGGCAGGCTTGGCTACGGTTTTTCCCCAGCCGATAGGTATGGCAGCGTCCTTTAACCCGGAAATGGTGTACGAAGTGTTCAATGCCGTGTCGGATGAGGCACGTGCGAAGAATACCTACTACGCATCTCAGGATAGCCGTGAACGCTATCAGGGTTTGACCATGTGGACTCCCACAGTGAATATCTACCGTGATCCGCGCTGGGGCAGGGGTATTGAGACCTATGGTGAAGACCCTTATCTGACAAGTCGGATGGGCGTGATGGTGGTAAAAGGTTTGCAAGGACCTGCCGATGGAAAATATGATAAACTGCATGCCTGCGCCAAGCATTTTGCCGTACATTCGGGACCGGAGTGGAATCGTCACTCTTTTAATGCGGAGAATATAAAGCCACGTGATTTGTATGAAACTTATCTGCCACCCTTCGAAGCATTGGTGAAAGAAGGAAAAGTGGAAGAAGTGATGTGCGCTTACAACCGTTTTGAAGGTGATCCCTGCTGTGGAAGTGATCGCCTGCTGATGCAGATATTGCGTGGAGAATGGGGATTCAACGGTATAGTAGTATCTGATTGCGGTGCAATAGCTGACTTCTACAACGACCGTGGTCATCACACCCATCCCGATGCAGAGTCAGCCTCTGCCGCGGCGGTGATCAGTGGAACAGACTTGGAGTGTGGTTCCAGTTATAAGGCTTTGATAGAGAGCGTGAAAAAGGATTAATTTCAGAAGAGACCGTAGACACGTCTGTCAAGCGACTGATGAAAGCCCGTTTTGCATTGGGGGAAATGGATGAACCGGAAAAAGTATCCTGGACCAAGATACCTTTCTCCGTAGTAGCTTCTGCTGCTCATGACTCTCTGGCATTGAATATAGCCCGTGAATCCATGACATTGTTGATGAATAAGGATAACTTTCTGCCGTTGAAACGTGGCGGACTGACGGTAGCCGTTATGGGGCCGAATGCGAATGACTCAGTGATGCAATGGGGAAATTATAACGGAATGCCGGCGCACACCGTCACTATTCTTGATGGAGTGCGGAATTTGCTTGGCACTGATGATAAACTGATCTATGAGCAAGGCTGCCCATGGGTGGAAAGAACTCTGATTCAGAGTGCATTCAGCCAGTGTAAGTCAGACAAAGGTCCCGGGTTCACGGCTCGTTACTGGAATAACCTGAAGCGTGAAGGCGAACCGGTGACCACAGCACAAGTCACCACTCCTTTCCGCTTTTGTACTTCGGGGGCTACAGTGTTTGCTCCGGGAGTGAATTTGACGGACTTCTCCGCAACCTATAACAGTGCATTTATTCCTAAAGAATCAGGAGAAATTGTTCTTGAGGTTTATTGCTATGGGAGCGGAAGACTTCGTGTGAACGGAGAAGAAGTGAAAAGTTTCTCAAACAAGCACGGTGCAAGGAAATCTACTCATGCGATGAAGGTACAGGCTGGTAAATCGTATGATCTGGAACTTGATTTTGAGTATCTGAGAAGTGATGCACAGTTGAACTTTGATCTTGGATTTAAGAAAGATGTGGATATAAGGAAATCTGTTGAACGTGTGAAGGATGCAGATATCGTTATTTTTGCGAGCGGTATATCTCCCAGCCTTGAAGGAGAGGAGATGGGAGTAAATCTTCCCGGTTTCAAGAAAGGAGATCGTACGGATATTGAGTTACCTGCCGTTCAGCGTGAACTAATTGATGCTCTGCACCGTGCAGGTAAAAAGATTATTCTGGTTAACTGTTCAGGATCGCCTATCGGTTTGGAACCTGAGACTCAGAAGTGCGAAGCTATCTTGCAGGCATGGTATCCCGGTCAGCAAGGTGGTAAGGCTGTTGCCGAGGTATTGTTCGGTGATTATAACCCGGCGGGGAAATTACCGGTTACTTTCTATCGCAATGTGTCTCAGTTGCCTGACTTTGAAGATTATAACATGACCGGAAGAACTTACAGATATATGCAGGATGTGCCTGTTCCCATTCGGTTACGGTCTTAGTTATACTACCTTTGGCTATGGTAAAACTGTACTTGACAAGAATGAACTTACAGCCGGACAGTCTTTGAAACTTACTGTACCTGTTACAAATACGGGCAAGCGTAACGGAGAAGAAGTGGTGCAGGTTTATCTTAGAAAACAAGGAGATGCAGAAGGACCTATCAAAACCTTGCGTGCTTTCAAGCGTGTATCTATTCCGGCAGGAAAGACCGTTAATGTGGAGTTTGACCTGAAAGATAAAGAATTGGAGTGGTGGGACGATCAATCCAATACAGTAAGAGTTTGTCCGGGTAATTATGATATTATGGTGGGAGGAAGCTCTAAAGAAGAAGATTTGCAGCGAACAACGATTGCTATAAAATAATTGTTGGAAAGTGAGAAAAATCCCAATATACTTGACATCGCCTTTCTGATGTCGTATATTTGTATTCGTAAATCTATTTAATATTCAATTTTAAATTAGCACGAACGGAGAAGCATTGCTTCTCCGTTCTTTTTTTATCCCTATGGCTTGTCATTTGAAATGCCACATGTTTACTTCCCCAATGCCACAGCTTAGCAGCTTAAATGCCACACTTCAACAACCTAAATGCCACACTTCAACCGTTTTAAGCCCAGCCGTTTCACTTGCTGAGGTGTGGCGTTTCACTGATTTACCCCAGCGAAACGGACGATACATCTGAGGTAAACAGACGATACGTTTGAGGCATACTGATCATGTGTTTGAGGCAAACAGACGGTCTGTTCCGAAAGTAAAACGGGAGGTCTATGCCTCCCGTCCGTTAATCTTCTGTAAATATGCTCTTGACAAAGAACGTCCGGTTGCCTGTTACCGGACATTCGTAAAAGTATAAGTTTCTCCTGCTTGGGTCGCGATCTCATAAACGTATGATTTCTTTAGCTCAATACCTTTCAAAGGAGCTTTCTCACTAATCAAGGGGCGGCTTATGGGCTGCTTGGCAAAGAAAGGATTGGCATTACCGTTGTCAGTAACAGATAAACTTTTTCCATCCATAGCCAACTCCTGATGTACACGTAGATGAAGATTGCCTCCGAGAGTCGATTTGATCACGGCAGATTCTATCTGCCCGTTTTTCCACTTCAATGAAATGATTTCAAAGCCTCCGCGTGCCCGAAGTCCCTTTATTTCACCGTCCTTCCATACATCTGGCAAAGCAGGTAGCAAGTGTATGGCTTCATCATGGCTTTGCATTAACATTTCGGCAATACCGGCTGTACAACCGAAGTTTCCGTCTATTTGGAAAGGAGGATGTGCATCGAAAAGATTAGGATAGGTTCCTCCTCCTTGTCCTTTCTGGACTTCGGGGGGAGACCAGATTGAGTTGGTCAGTGATAAGTTTGAATGCATGATTCCCATCCAAACATCTTGCCCAGAAACAAACCTTCCATCCCATAGACCAACCGGTAGAAGGGTCACCACGTTGGATTAGGGTGTTGCGTGCAGCCTCAAAGAGTACGGGTGAGGAGTATGGAGATATCTGGAATCCCGGAAAGAATCCCCATAAGTGAGAAATGTGGCGATGATGATCTTTGGGGTTATCCCAGTCCTCAAACCACTCCTGCAATTGTCCGTATTGCCCTACTTGCATAGGAGGCAATTGTTTTCTGAGTGAGAGGATCGTATCGCAGAATAGCTCATCCTTCTCTAATAGCCGTGCGGCTCTTTCTGTATTTGTGAATAGATCAAATACTAGCTGATTGTCCATGGTGATGCCTGCAAAGAGATTGGCTTTTGTTCTCCATTGTGGAGGTGAATTCTCTGGTGAATTACTTGGGGTGACTACCATATAACCTGTGTTGGGGTCTTTGACAAGGAAATCGACAAAGAATTCGGAAGCACTTTTCATGATCGGGTATGCCTGGGCCAGAAAATCTTTATCTCCCGAATACAGATAACGATCCCATAAATGATGGCATAACCAAGCGTTGCAAGTGGGCCAGGGACCGCAATATGCTTTGTCTACCGCCCCGTTCATGCGCCACAGATCGGTGTTATGATGCAACATCCATCCACGGCAACCATACATTTCGCGAGCAGCTTCCTGACCATTCTCATAGAGTTCCTTTATCATTTGCAGGAAAGGTTCGTGCATTTCGGGCAGATTGGTTACTTCAGCCGGCCAGTAGTTCATTTCGGCGTTGATATTCGTAGTATAACGGCATTTCCATGCCGGATTTAGCTTCTGATTCCAAATGCCTTGCAGATTGGCCGGCTACCCTCCCGGCTGTGAACTGGAGATTAGAAGATAACGTCCAAACTGGAAGTATAGGGCTACCAGGTGAGGATCATTGGCTGTGGCAAACTCTTTGACGCGTATATCGGTTGGCTTGTCAGCCTGGGCGGTACGGCCTAAATTCAACGATACGCGATTATAATATTTCTGATATTCACTTATGTGAGCCTGAAGTGCTTTGGTATAATTCTTCCCAGCATTCTTTAAGTATACTTTGTTGCGTTTGACAGGATCGCCGGATATGTCTTTGTAATTGATGAATTGGTGGATATCGCCAAGTAAATTGTGGCGCTGTTTGCACGAGTTACTATCAGGGTAGAATCATTTGCAGAGGTTTTCCCTCCCTGTACGTTGAGCTTTAAATCTGTACGGAAGCGGACTGCCCCTTCTACAAACTCATTTCCTTTAGTCACTCCCTCCATAGTCATGGCGTCTTTGCCGGAAGTTGTGACGTCGACATCTTGCGGGCATGTTAGAGCAGTGGTGAATGTCAGTTTCCCCGGTTGTGAAGCGGTTAGCCGGATGATGACTAATTGATCTGCAAATGAAGTGAATACTTCACGTTTGTAGTCGACGCCATCCACTGTATAAGTGGTTGATGCGACGGCTTTTTCCAAATCCAGCTCCCGGCGGAAGTTTGTATAACCTTCCTGATCCTGAAACCTTAACCGTAAACTGCCTGCTGTTTGATAAGGCATGCCAAAACCATTCTTCGAGAGAAGTCTCTCACCCGCCAATGTCTGGGCTTCAGGATATTTTCCTTCAAAGATCAACTGTCTTATTTCAGACAGATAGTTTTTAGTTTCCGGATTGTAGTTCTTGTAAGGAGCACCGGCAGAAATCGTTTCTTCGTTCAATTGGATTTCTTCATTTACCGGATTTCCATATACCATTGCTCCCAATCTTCCATTACCTAAAGGGAGAGCTTCTTCCCAATATTCAGCCGGGCTGTCGTACCATAAGACCGGCGCTTGCTGGGCTTTTAAGTCTGTACTTGCTATGATTGCCATACAGACTAATGAGAGTTTTAAGAAACGGTGTGCCATATTATAGATTTTTTTGAGTGGTCTATTTGTTTTTCTTCTATTATTTCCTGACAATTTGTGTGGAATCACAATGAATGATTGACAGGTTTTCTATTGCTTCTAAATCCACTACCGGCTGACCGGCTATCGGTTGCTTTGTCCGCACGTCATTCAGGAATATATCCTTGCATTGTCGGATGTTGAGTGAAGGTCCTTCTTCTACGGTGAAACTTACGTTGTTAAAACGGATATCGGTGGCTGTTTCTGCTTGAAATCCTTTTCCGGCTACTATGTTCATGTTGGAGAAAGACAGTTCCGATATAGGCATTTCCTCAATACCTTTTATATAGCCTATCCGCTTGATATCATTTCCCGTAACATTACTTAAATGGATATTCCGGAAAATAGGAGTACGTTCGCTTACCGGTTCTACTTTCGATAAACGGTCATAAAATAAATCGAAAATAAAGGCATCTCCTTGTATATTCTTCATTACGATATTGTCTACCCGTATATCTTCTACTACACCACCGCGTCCGCGGGATGCTTTTAACCGGATACCGGCATTCGTTCCATCAAACACACAATTGGATATAGCTATCCTTTTTACACCGCCCGACATTTCGCTGCCGATGACCACTCCACCGTGACCGGAAAGCATGATACAATTGGTGATTGTGATGTTTTCGCATGCTTTCCCATATTTACGCCCGTCGGCATCACGTCCGGACTTGATGGTAATACAATCGTCTCCAACACTGATAAAACAGTCGGAGATACGTACATTCCGGCAGGAACTCGGATTGATACCGTCCGTATTCGGCCCTTTAGGATTGCTTGACGGGTTATTGATGGTTACTCCATGTATTGTAACGTTATCACAGAAGGCCGGATTGACTGTCCAGAAAGGAGAGTTGATGATCTTCACATTTTCAATAAGGATATTCGTACATTCGTAGAACTGAATAAAAGGCGGACGGAACATTTTACGTTCCAGAGAAGGCTTATAGTAATCGGATATTTCCAGGTCCTTATTGGCATCCACCCACATTTGCTGTAACTTATCCAGAGAAGGTAGCTTGCCACCGTTCTCTTTTATCACCTTACGTGTCTCAAATTCCCATAACCACCATTTCAGTCCGTTCCCATCCAGCGTTCCGCGTCCGGTAATGGTCAGATTATCTGCCGAATGAGCGTAAATCAGTGGGGATAAGGTTTGCATAACGGTTCCTTCCCAACGTGCGGTTACAAAAGGTAGATAATCCTCGAACCTGTCTGAGAAGCGCACAATGGCACCTGATTCCAGATGCAATGTAATATTACTTTTCATGTGGATAGTAGCAGTCAGATAAGTCCCGGCAGGGAAATAGATGGTTCCACCTCCTTCCGAAGCTGCTTTTTCAATAGTCTGGTTAATCAGTTTCGTACATGGCTTGATGCCTTTGGCATCAGCCCCCAATTGTTTCATGTCGAACGTGCGGGACGTGGCTACCACAGCCATCATTACTCCCATAATAAAGATGAATAAACGTTTCATGGTCTGTCTTATACTCTTTTAGATATGTGATACAAATTAGAATACGGGGCAAATGTACGTAATCACAGTGCGGGGAGGGTGGACTTTTTGTGTAATAAAGAGTATTTATAAATAGAACCGGTAGAAATTATAAAAAAAAGAAAGGGTTACATGACAATGCAACCCTTCCCTGTTTTACTGCTCAGATATATTAATATCCGAAGATATCTTTCTGTTTCAGTTCAATTACCGGACCTACTTTTTTCAAAGCATTTATATCCAGCTCTTTTTTGTCACCAAGGATACAGTATGTATAGGTGCGTCCCTTGATCCATTTATTCTGGTAGTCGATAACATCCTGTAACGTCATGTTCTGCACATCGTTATACAGCTTGATACGACTATCTACATTCTGTCCCAGATATTGAGCGCTGATATAATCCCAGATAACATCCATCTTGATGGTGCGGTCGGTACGCATACGGGCAATCATGCCGTCTTTGGCCAGTTTGAAGGCAGCTTCCGATTCAGGCATATTGTTGATGATGTCATTGAATGTATTGATGGCGTCTATCATCTTGTCATTCTGCGTAGCAATCTGTGTGCGTAGCATATAAGGATCTGTCAAATAGCTTGGCTTCAACATACCGGCCCATGCCGAGTAAGCCAAACCGCGGCTTTCGCGCATTTCCTGGAATACGATGGAATTCATGCCGCCACCGAAGTATTCGTTGTATAGTTGACGACCGGATTCAGCAGCAGGATCAAATTTCTCTCCTTTGTTGGAGATTTGCGACATATAGATTTGTTTGGCATCATACGGAGCAATGAAAATCTTCGTTTCGGGTGTCAATAGTGCTTCAAAGTTATTTCCTTCAGGAATTTCTTTCAAAGCCTCCGGTGCCTGATGCTCTTTATTAATGATGGCAAGCAGGTCATCCTGATTGCTTGGCCCATAGTAAAGAATACGGTGCTTGAAGCTGCTCAGCTGTTTGATACGGTCCACAAGCTGTTGCGGATCCATGGAGGTCAGTTCAGCTTCGGTCAGCAGATTGGTTGCCGGAGATTTCGGACCATAAGTAGCATAAGACACCAGGCGCGAGAAGTTTTGCATCTGATTCAGCTTAGCGTCTTTGCGGGATTTCAGAATATCGTTAGCCATATTTGCATAAGCCTCTTTATTTACCTGGGCATTTGCCAACAGTTTTTCGAAGAGAGCCATGGCAGCAGGCATATTTTCGTTGAGGCCGGAGAGTACAACATAAGTACGTTTGCTACCCGGAGATACAAAGAATGAGCACGCAAGACGGTAGAATTCGCTCTTAACCTCTTCCGGAGTCATGTCGGCAGTACCGAGGTATTCCAGATATTGGGCAGCGGTACCGAGTGCCTTGTCATTGTTGTTACCCATATCAAAGAGGTAAATCAACTGGAAAATATCATTCGTTGTATTCTGTTTGTAAAGTACAGGAATATCCGATTTTGCTTTCAGTTGGGTAAGATCTTTGGAATAGTCCAGGAATACCGGCTCGATAGGAGTCACTACGCTTGCCTGTATTTCTTTCAGGAAGGTACTGGCGGTGTCGCGATTCATCACGATAGGAGTGATTTCGGGTTTCGGCATCTTCTTTTCATTCGGGTCTTTACCTTGTCTTTTGTAGATAACGGCATAGTTATCATCTTTCAGATATTTATTGGCAAAGGCTACGATATCGTTCTTGGTCAGTTTGGACATACGGTTGAGGGCGGTAACTTCGTCTGCCCAGTCACTACCGTTTACGAATGACTGTACAAACATGTCGGCACGCGCATCATTGTTTTCCAACTGCTGCATCTGATACAGTTTGAAGTTGTTGATATTGGCTTCCAGCATCTTTTCGTCGAAGTCGCCGTCGCGGAGTTTCTTCAGTTCACCCAGCATGAGGTCTTTACTTCGTCCAGAGTCTGTCCTTGTTTAGGGCGTCCCTGCATCAACAGTGCGCTGTAATCGCTCATGGTCAGGGGATAGCAATATGAACTTAACGTCTTCTGTTGTTGTGTAAGGTCAAGGTCGAACAGGCCGGCTTGTCCGTTATAAAGTATCTGGGAAACCACTTGTAACGTTTCCACATCTTTGTCGGCCGCTCCGGGGAAGCGCCATGCAAGGGCAACGCTTTCGGCATCCGGGCCGATTACTTCACGTACAACAGGTGCTGTAATCGGGGTTTCTTTCGGCAGATCCAGTTTCGGCAGATCAGTGTTTGGTTTCAAACCACCAAAATATTTGTCAATGGTTGCAATCATCTGATCGGGATCAAAATCACCGGAAAGACAGATAGCCATGTTGTTGGGCACATACCATTTCTTATAATATTCTTTGATGTTGGTGATTGAAGGATTCTTCAGGTCTTCCTGAGTACCAAGTACGGTTTGTGTTCCATAAGGATGGTGTGGGAAAAGAGAAGAAAGTACTGCTTCGTAAACTTTGCGTGGGTCGCGGGTCAGCGACATATTCTTTTCTTCGTAAACCGTTTCCAACTCAGTATGGAAACCGCGGATCACGCAATTCTCAAAACGTTCTGCCTGAATTTTTGCCCAGTTGTCAATCTGATTGCTGGGGATATCTTCCGTGTAGCAAGTAACGTCGAAACTGGTGTAGGCATTTGTTCCGTTGGCACCGATGGCAGCCATGAGTTTGTCATATTCATTGGGGATGGCATATTTGGAAGCCTCGTAGGAGATGCTGTCAATTTTTGCATAAATAGCTTTACGTTCAAGGCTGTCTGTTGTCTTGCGATAAACTTCGAATTGTTCTTCGATCTGGTCCAGCAAAGGCTTTTCAATCTCATAGTTCTGAGTACCGAAGTTTGTGGTACCTTTAAACATCAGGTGCTCGAAATAGTGAGCCAATCCGGTAGTTTCTGCGGGGTCGTTTTTACCACCTACACGTACTGCAATGTACGTTTGTATGCGCGGAGTTTCCTTGTTTACAGTCATGTAGACTTTCAAACCGTTGTCCAGAGTGTAGATACGCGCTTTCAGCGGATCATTGGGTACTGTTTCGTAGCTGTACTTCGAAGTACAACTTCCTAAGCTTATCGCTACCAGTAGGATAAACGTTAAACCAATTTGTCGGAATAGTTTGTTCATAAGCTGACTTATTAGATTGATAACTGCAAAAATATGCGTTTTTTTCATACCTTTGCACTCAAAAAGTAAATATTTTAAATAAGAAGGTTTATTTTCATAGATTATGATTACCATAGAACAACTGAAAAGCATTAAAGAGCGCACCGAGGCACTCTACCGCTATCTGGACATCGAAGGAAAGAAGATCCAGGTAGAAGAAGAACAGTTGCGCACGCAGGCTCCGGGCTTTTGGGATGACCAGAAGACGGCTGAGGCACAAATGAAGAAAGTGAAAGGTTTGCAACAGTGGATAGCCGGTTATAATGAAATAAAGACATTATCGGATGAATTGCAATTGGCTTTTGATTTCTATAAGGACGAACTTGTAACCGAGGAAGAGATAGATGAAGCTTATGCCAAAGCTTCCGTTACCATTGATGAGCTTGAACTGAAAAATATGCTTCGTGATGAAGCTGACCAGATGGACTGTGTGTTGAAAATCAACTCCGGTGCGGGTGGCACGGAAAGCCAGGACTGGGCAAGTATGCTGATGCGTATGTATTTGCGTTATGCCGAAACCAATGGCTACAAGGCTGTCATTTCTAACTTGCAGGAAGGTGATGAAGCCGGTATTAAAACCTGCACTATTGAGATTTCAGGTGATTATGCTTATGGATATCTGAAAGGCGAGAACGGTGTACATCGTCTGGTGCGTGTATCTCCTTACAATGCGCAAGGCAAGCGTATGACTTCTTTTGCTTCTGTTTTTGTAACTCCGCTGGTTGATGATACTATTGAGGTGAACATCAATGTTGCCAATATCTCATGGGATACTTTCCGTTCCAGTGGTGCCGGTGGTCAGAATGTGAACAAGGTAGAATCCGGAGTTCGTCTGCGTTATCAGTTCAAGGACCCGTATACGGGCGAGGAAGAAGAAATCCTGATTGAAAATACGGAAACTCGCGACCAACCCAAGAATCGCGAGAATGCAATGCGCCAGTTACGTTCCATTCTGTATGATAAGGAACTTCAGCACCGCATGGCCGAACAAGCCAAGGTGGAAGCCGGGAAGAAGAAGATCGAATGGGGTTCGCAGATACGAAGCTATGTATTCGATGATCGCCGTGTAAAAGACCACCGTACTAACTTCCAGACTTCGGATGTCAATGGAGTGATGGATGGTAAGATAGATGGTTTCATTAAGGCGTATCTGATGGAGTTTGCTGGACAAGAGGATTAACTTTTATTTTTATATAAAGAGAATGGGTGTCACTTGATGAATGAAAGTGGCACCCATTTTTTGTTTTCAAGAGCGTGAGGGGAAACGATATTGTTCTTTGTAAAACGTATTCTTTAAAAAACATTTCTTATCTTTGTTCCTAACTCAATAATTGCTTTTGCATGGAAATAGCCGAAAGCATAGAAGCCACTCGTCAGTTGGTTATCCGTATGTTTCAAGTTCTGGAACGTGCAGCTTTACTCATCATGCTGTATTCCGGGAAAAACAATATGCAGCAACTTGCCAAACCGGAAAAAGTTTATTTGGACGATACGAACTTGATGTATGCTCTTTCTTCCTCTGCGGATATAGGTGATATTCGTGAAACATTCTTTGCCAATCAGTTGAAACAAAATCATCAGATAGCTTTTTCCGGGCAGGGAGATTTTCGGATAGATGATGTTTATACTTTTGAACCTTTTCTGTAGACTCATAATTCTCATTAAAATGCAGCTCGGCTTCATCTTGGCTTAGAGCGACGATAAATTACTTGTAGGTGGTTCGGGTATGGTTCAGATATTAGCTTGTTACAAATAAATTTCCTCTTTTCTTTTGGAATCTTCCCGAATTTCATGTTACTTTGTTATCAGTTGAACTTTAATACTAAGAACACATTATGGGAAAGAGTAAGAAGGTTATGCATAGTCGTAAGGAAGAAGAACAAGCTAAGAAAGTGTTGTTGATTATTGGTGTATCTGCATTGATACTGGTGCTGGTGATGCTGATAGGATACTCGTTCTTAGGGAAATAACTAATAGGATGTCGCAAGAAATAGAACGGAAATTCCTCGTGACGGGGGAGTATAAATCGAGGGCGTATGAACAAAGCCGTATTGTACAAGGTTATATCAGTAGTGCAAGAGGCCGGACCGTGCGGGTGCGCATCCGTAACGGAAAGGGATATCTTACGATAAAAGGTGCTTCCGATGCCTCGGGACTCAGCCGATATGAGTGGGAAAAAGAGATTCCATTGAATGAAGCGGAGGAACTGATGAAACTTTGTGAACCGGGTGTTATTGATAAAACTCGTTATCTGGTGCGCAGCGGACGGCATACGTTTGAGGTGGATGAGTTCTACGGTGAAAATGAAGGTTTGGTAGTTGCTGAAGTGGAATTGACTTCGGAAGACGAGGCTTTTGAAAAACCGGATTTCATAGGGCGGGAAGTAACAGGCGACGTCCGTTACTATAACTCGCAACTGATGAAGCATCCATACACCGTTTGGTAAGGCCTTAATACCCTGTCAACAAGAAGTTAAGAGTTTGTCAACAAGGAGTTAACTTCTTGTTGACAGGAAGTTAACTCCTTGCAAATGGTTGTTAATCAAGTATATTCAGAGGACGAAATGGAGAAACTTTATGAATACCTGCCTAGAGAACTGGTGACCTTTGTATTGGTGACTTTGTTTTCTTTATTAATAGGACTTTCACAGCGGAAAATCAGTTTGAAGCGTGAAGGGAGACAACGTTGTTCGGTACGGACCGCACGTTCACTTTTATAGGTATTTTGGGGTATCTGCTTTATATTCTTGATCCGGTGGATTACCGCTTGTTTATGGGCGGTGGCGCTATATTGGGACTGCTGCTGGGATTGAACTATTACGTTAAACAATCTCAGTTCCATGTATTCGGGGTTACCACCATTATTATCGCACTCATCACTTATTGTATTGCTCCTATTGTAGCCACACAACCCTCCTGGTTTTACGTGATGGTGGTTGTGACGGTATTGCTCTTTACCGAATTGAAGCATACTTTTACAGAACTCGCACAGCGCATGAAGAATGACGAGATGATTACTCTCGCTAAGTTCCTCGCTATCAGTGGCATTATCTTACCGATGTTGCCGAATGAAAATCTGATACCCGACATTAATTTGACCCCTTATACCGTTTGGTTGGCTACGGTAGTTGTATCCGGTATCTCTTATTTGTCTTATCTGCTGAGGCGATATGTATTTCATGAGTCCGGCATTCTGGTATCCGGTATTATAGGTGGTTTGTATAGCAGTACGGCAACTATTTCTGTTCTGGCACGTAAGAGTCGCAAGGCACCTGCACAGGAGGCGCCGGAATATGCCGCAGCAATGTTGTTGGCAGTGAGTATGATGTTTCTTCGTTTCCTTATACTAATAGGTATATTCAGTAAGGCGATTCTTGCGGAAATTTATCCATACCTCCTTATTATGTCCTTCGTTACGGCGGGAGTGGCCTGGTATCTGCATCGGAAGCGTAAGCCGATTCCGGTGACGGGCGAAGAAGCTGAAGAAGAAGATAGCAGTAACCCGTTGGAATTTAAAGTTGCACTGATTTTTGCCGTTCTGTTTGTGATATTCACCATTGTGACACATTATACTTTGATTTATACCGGTACGGGTGGATTGAATGTCTTGTCGTTCATTGCCGGGTTGAGTGATATCACTCCATTTATTCTGAACCTGCTGCAAGGTTCGGGTGTTGCCGTTGTGGTGGTGACAGCTTGTTGTATGCAGGCTATCGTGAGCAATATTGCCGTGAATATGTGCTATGCGTTGTTCTTTGCCGGTGGGAAGAGTCCGTTGCGCCGGTGGGTACTGCGTGGGTTTGGTGGTGTGATTGCAGTGAATGTCTGCCTGCTACTTTTTTCTATTTGCTATAAATTCCGCAAGAACGCTTACAAATATTCTCTCTAATCCTTTTTCTTTGTGCTTTTTTAACTCCGAAAATCTCGTAGGTAAAGAAAAAGAGGCTATTTTTGCCGCACTCGTGTGACAAAAAGGCAACAATGTACGTCTAATACAAAAACAGTCAACTAATATTCATCAAACAAACTAAAACAGAAATGAAAATTAAATGCCCTTTGCTGCTTATAATGTTGGTAATATCCTCATTGGTAGCGGCACAGAATGCGGCACCTCCATTTCAGATTAAAGGAGTCTTACTGGATTCTTTGACTCAAGAGGGAGAACCTTATGCCACAATCAAAATCGTAAAAAAAGAAGCGCCTGCCCATGCATTGAAAATGCTGGTAACAGACATGAAAGGTAAGTTTCAGGAAAAGGTTCCGGGGACGGGTGATTTCGTGATGACGATTTCTTCTATCGGTAGAAATACCATTGTGAAAGATTTTACTGTGAAAGCAGGAGAGAAAGTTGTTGATTTCGGTACGCTGTATATTACAGATGCGTCCAATGAGCTTGGACAAGTAGAGGTGGTAGCTCAAAAACCACTGGTGAAAGCTGATATTGACAAGATAGAATATAATGTGCAGGATGATCCTGATTCAAAGTCAAACTCTGTATTGGAAATGCTTCGTAAAGTGCCTTTGGTAACTGTAGATGGCGAAGATAATATTAAGGTGAACGGTAGTAGCAGCTTTAAGGTGTATGTGAATGGTAAACCTAACAATATGATGAGTAATAATCCGACGGAAGTACTGAAAAGTATGCCCGCCAATTCCATCAAACATATCGAGGTTATTACTAATCCCGGTCCTAAATATGATGCTGAAGGTGTAGGGGGAATCCTGAATATTGTCACTGTAGGTAGCGGACTGGAAGGGTATACGGCTACATTTAGTGGAAATGTTAGTAACATGGGGGCTGGTGGCGGCCTGTTCGGTACAATTAAGAGTGGTAAGTTGACGGTAAGTGCTCGTTATAATTATAATTATAACGATCGTCCGCGTAGCTATTCTGGTGGTACTCGTCGTACAGTAGGCGACATAACCGACGGTTCTTCAGATTTAGATTATAGTGGCGATAGTAAAGGGCATGGTAATTTCCAGTCCGGCAGCATGGAAGCCAGTTATGAAATTGATACTTTGCGTTTGATAACCATGTCGTTCGGACTTTGGGGTGGCGGAAATAACAGCAATGGACTGAGTAATACTTTTGCAACGATGCCCGGTACCGGTGATGATCTGTATCAATATGTATCGAACAATAGAAGCAAAAGTTCCTGGTATTCTATTGATGGTGGCATTGACTACCAACGTATGTTTCATGTAAAAGATCGTATGTTGACCTTCTCTTATAAAATCAATACCAGACCGGAAAGTTCGGATTCATACTCCACTTATGATTATGATATGGAGGATGTAGCTCCGGATTGGCAGGATTTTATGAAACGTATGAAAAATCAGCATAATGATGGATCCCAGAATACTACTGAACATACTTTCCAGGCTGATTATACGACGCCTATCGGCAAGATACATACTCTTGAAGCCGGTGCGAAATATATTCTCCGTGATAATTCTTCGGAAGATGATCGTTATGAACAAGCGTCAGCAACTCAAGCTGATTATGAGTTTGACAATGATCACAGTTCGCATTATAAACACCAGAATGACATTTTGGCTGCATACCTTGGATATGGACTGAAAGTGAAGAAGATTTCCGGAAGACTTGGTGTGCGTTATGAGCATACGAAGCAGGAGGTGAAATATCTGCTGGGTAAGGGAGATAACTTTGATAAGAATTTTGATGATTTAGTTCCTTCTGCAAGTATTGGCTATAAGCTGACAGATATGTCTAATCTTCGTTTTGGTTATAATATGCGTATTTACCGTCCGGGGATCTGGTATTTGAATCCTTATCTGGACGATAGTAATCCTACAAATATAAGCCAGGGTAACTCTCATCTGGATAGTGAGAAGAGTCATTCGTTTAACTTGAGTTACAGCAACTTCACGCAGAAGTTTAATATCAATCTTTCAGCCCGCTATAGCTTTACCAATAATAGTATTGAACGGGTAACAGAACAGGTGAAGGATACAGAAATTTTCGGTCTGCAAAATCCTACTGGTAAAGAAGTGCTTTATTCTACTTATCAGAATATAGGTAAGAGCAGGAATGCCAGCCTAAGTGGTTATATCAACTGGAATGCTACCTCCAATACACGTATCTATGCAAACCTTTATGGTAACTATACTTATTTGGAAGGCGCCAATGGATTGAAGAATGACGGTTGGAATTTGTTTGCTTATGGTGGTGCTCAGCAGTCTTTGCCTCACGATTGGCGTATCAGTCTGAATATTTATGGTCAGACGCCTTGGATCATGTTGCAGGGAAAGGGGAGCAGTTTCTTTGACTACGGATTGAGTGTAAACAAATCATTCTTGAAGAAGCGTCTGACCTTGTCGGCATTTGCTAGCAATTTCTTTAAGAAATATCAGCATCCGACTTCAAGTATAGAAGGTGTAGGCTTTATACAGGATAGTTGGAATAAATATACTCGTCAGCGTTTTGGTGTAAGTGTTAGCTATCGCATCGGTGAGTTGAAAGCCAGTGTGAAGAAAGCCGCGCGTACCATCAGCAATGATGATGTGAAGAGTAGCGGTGGTGAAGGCGGCGGTGGCGGAGAATAATCTGCCCGTACTTTCCTGAATTATTTTTCATCCGCAGATGGCGCGGATAACGCAGATTTACGATTAATGAAGTCTGCGTTATCTGTGACGTCGGCGGATGAACTGTTTTCTATAAGGGATATTCCAGACAAGTCACTGTACCATCCATTGTCATGACAATGATTTTCCCTTTTCCTGCATTCTTTAGTGAAGTTATTGCCGAATGGGAGATTTTGTGTGACCAGGCAATGCCGCTTCCGTCTGTCCGCACGGCATGGAGAACACCAAATTCAGTAGGAATGAACACCAGTTGTTCGGTTGTTTCCATACGGGTGGGGATGAAGTTGCTTTCGTAGGGCATTGATGTATTCCAAAGACTGGTATAGGTGCCGTGAGATATATCCGCAGCGGTGATGTTGTTCTTGATTCCTTTCACATATATTGTTTTTCCATCCGGTGAGAAGCCGAGGGACTCGCGTCCTTTCGCTTCATCGGAAGCCCAAAAAATTTCTCCCGTCCCGGGATGGAATGAGCGGACGAAATAGTCGGAGCTGAGAACTATGACTTGTTCATTCGGCTTTCCTTGCCGCATATACGGCAGTACTACCGGCCAGCAGGCACCCGGTGAGAAATATCTGCCTCGTTTGGTGTCGAACTCCCAGATTTTCTCCCCACTCCTGCGGTCGATGGCATAGAACATCGCTCCCCAGGTGCCTATATATACGCGCTCTTTATCCACAGCCGGGCGTGATTCGATGTAGCCTTGCAGACCATTACAAGTCCAGTTCAGTGTTCCGTCCGTCAGCTTTAAAGAGTAGAATTTGCCGTTGCTGCTGCCGATGTAGACTGTACCTTCGGTTACGACAGGGCATGCTACAATGGGGTAATTAGTATTGTATTTCCATCGCACTGTGCCTTGCTTCCTGTCAAGGGCATAGATGAAACCATCACAGGAAGAGACTATGACAAGTTTTGGGGTGATAAATGGGGCTGAAAATATCTTGTTTCCGGTGGTATAGGTCCACTGGGTTTTGCCGTTCTTGGCATTAAGGGCATGGACAACACCGGCTGTATTGGTGTAAACGTACAGGTTACCGTCTATGCTTCCCTGCGAAGCGATATCGGTCACATCCTTCAATTTCCAGGTTTCGCGTACCGAAGGATAAGTAGCATTGATGGCGAAACCCGGACGATAGTAAGTGGTATCCTTCTTCTCCTGCAAAGGTGCCAGATGGATCGTATTCCATACAGGGCGGGTTTCTGTTTTGATGATGCGTTCATGGAACTCTAATGTATTGCCGCGAAGTGTGACCAGGTTATATCCGCCTATCGGATCTTTTCTGCGCAGGGACGAACGGCCGATTACGGCGGGAATACCTTCGGCATCATAAGCACGGTTCACGTGTAGGTGTCCGCCGAGTATTGCCTGGATATTGCGCGCTTTAAGGATGTCGACAACTTCGTACCAGTTACTCAGATCCTGATCGATAGGGAAGTGATTGATGAAAATAATGGGTTGTTCTGCCGGAGTGGCGCGAACGATAGAATCGAGCCACAGAATTTCTTCGCGGGGAATGTGAGGTGGTCCCATACGCAGACTTGGGCCGGCGCCACAGCCGATGAAACGTACTCCCTGCCAGTCGTAACAGAAATGGGAGGCTTGGAAAATCTTGTCGAACATAGTGCATCCGTTTTCACTCCAGTTTACATCATGGTTGCCGGGGATGAGAAAATAAGGTTTCCGGAAGTTCTTCAGAATGTCTTGCAGCAGATAAAATTCCTTGGTGTCACCGAATTCAGTGACGTCGCCGCTGAGGATGGTGAAGGCAACGTCAGGATTGGCATTGATGTCTTCAATGGATTGCCGCAGGTCGTCTTCGGCATAGGCGAAAGAATTGAGATGCACATCACTGAGCCATGCGAAAGTGAAGGCTCGTTCGTTGCTGCCTTGTCCGTAGGAAAGGAGAGACAGCGCTATCACACAGATAGTTAATAAAATTCTTTTCATGATTCTTTGGGGGTATTAGTAAGTGTTATACCCCCAAAGATAAAGAGTTTTAGTGGAATAACCAGCGCTCATAGTCCACCTTTTCGTAAAGTGGCGCAATGGTTACTTCTGTATTCGCATCTTTCTTTCCAAGCAGGAACTTGTCGACAAACGCTTCTACTTCAGGATACTGGCTTTCGGGCAGCTGGCAGTGCCCATGTCCGCCTACGATGGAGAAGCCCATTCTGTCGGCAATGCCGAAGGTTTCCCATACTTTACGGGCAGCACGGCAGGAGACATAACCCGATTCATCAGCCAGCCATACATAGTCCGGGTTTCCGAGTACCAGCAGCGCACGCGGTGCTACCATGGCACACAGTTCGTGGTGGTCATACGGCAATTTCGATACATTATCTTCTTTATACTGGAACATACTTTCTTTAAACCAGGCATGACTGGTTCTTCCCAAAGTTTCCACTTCACCCAGCGTTTCCGAAACACGCCATGCTGCCGCACCGCCACCACCCGGTTCCTGAGCAATGGTCAGTGCAATACGCTCATCGAATGCTCCGGCAAAAAGAGCCATTTTCCCGGCGAAGGAACAACCGGATATGGCCAGTCGTTTGGTATCTATCTTGCTCTTTTTACCTGCGATTTCCAATCCGTCAATGATACGGCTCACTCCCCAGGACCAGGCGCAATAGGCTCCCATGTCTGTACGGTCAGGATAAAGTTTGTTGATAGGCTCGTTGCCGCGCTTTTGTGTATGCGACATGACTTGTGTGAAGTTGAATGCGATTTGTGCTATATTGCGGCTCGTGAAGATGGTGGGAGGAAGACTACCCGTGCCTCTGCCTATTCCAATGATGGCTGGGAAAGGGCCTTTACCTGCCGGATAGGTAATTTTTGCTTTCAGGGTGAGCGTTTGTCCGTTCACTGTTACATTTACTCTAAGGGTATCATCCACGATATTCGCTGTAATGTCTTTTTTCGATACTACGGGTTTCTCGCCGATTTCGTAGTGTTCTATTTCGCGGGCTATCTCTGCACGCCGTCGGCTCCAGTCCTTGAAGTTGGTTGAACGGCCACTGCCATCGGACCATTGAAAGGGATCGGTCAGTGTTTTTACTACCGGCAGTTCGTTGATACCCGGCAACACGGGTGCAGGATTCTTTATTCCCGTATTTTCCACAGTGTAGACTAAGGGGATTTTCTGTGCAAATGTGGAAATGCCCATACCCATGTTCAGCAGAACAATCAGTACCCATAAACGTGTTTTCCTGTTTTTCATGTTTCTATCTTTTAAGAGGTTTACATCTGTTGGCAAAGATAGACGATGTTTTTTTTAACCGGTTAGTAGGATGTTACAGATACTTTTCATGGTGTTACATAATTAGAGAAATAGATTTCTTTTTTATTAATCTATATTCAAAAAGTACTCATTCAGGTTCTGTGTAGGTTTCAGATCGAGCTTCTTTCGCAATCGGTACCGGTTATTCTCTACTGCACGGACCGAAAGGTTCATTAATGAGGCAATATCCTTAGTCTCCATATTCAGCTTGAGGCAGGCACAGAGACGCAAGTCATTGTTGGTCAGCTGCGGATGCGCCTCTTTCAACCGTTTGAAGAAGTTGCGGTGCTTCTGTTCGAACTTGATAAGGAACATTTTCCAGTCATCTTCCGTATCGAGGTTATTGGCAAGCAACGTATTTATTTTCTGATAAAGAGGTAATAAGGCTTTCTGCGTATTACGGGAGCAAATCTCATCTACCATCTCTTTCAGTTTCAGGATAAGTTCGTTCTTGTGGATGATGAAAGAGGTCTGGGTAAAGATCTCGGCATCTTTTTCCTCGATTTCATTTTGCAGTTGCTCGTTCATCAAGCGCAGGCGTGTAGCTTCCTGAGATTTCATTCTACGCAAGTGCTTGGTTTGCAGACGTCGTTTCATCAGGTAGAAGGTGCCGAACAGAGTGGCGATAATGAGTAAGCAGCAGGTAAGATACCACCAGACAGTATTGTACCAGGGAGGGAGTACGTCGAATTCCAGAAGAGTGTCCGGTGAGTAATTGTTTAAGCCGTCCGTGGTACGCAGGCGAAGTATGTATTTGCCTTGCGGCAAGCGGGCGTAGGAAATGCTGTTCAGTCGCTTCGGGGCACTCCAGGTACTGTCCATTTCTTCCAGTTGGTATTGAACGAAAAGGTTTCCGGCAAAGGCGGCATTGACAGAGAAGCCGACGGTTACTGTATTGTCTTTATAGGGGATATGAATAGTTTTGTTGAGGTCCATGAAACCTGCATTCTGTTCTTTTCCGGCATGAATAAATTCCAGATTAGGGGCGGAAAGTTCCACGGTTTGCCGTTTGCTGCGATGAGAGTCATGGAGGATAAAACCTGCATCCAGGCAAATGAGTGAGAGGGAGTCGTTGAGAACGGAAATATTCTCATAAGCCGTGATGAGTGAAAGATTGTCAGCTTCCACCTTATATGCTTCGCGGATGCGGGCAATGTATCCGTCGTAGAAGAAACGGTAGACAGATGAGCCGGTGATGGCCCAGCTTTCTTCACTATCGATGGGAACGATACGTTTCAGATCGTGTATCGTTTCGAAACATCGGTTCAGATGCTGCTCAAGCTGCAAGTTGTCGTTGACCTCATCATAGATATAAAATTGATCATTGCCTAAGAATAGGATGCGTCCGCCCGATTTGAATAATTGCAGGCGGGCAGGGAGTGAGCTGTCCTTCTCATTACCGTAATACGTATAGTATCGGAAAGCGCTCTGTTCGTCATTCAGACGGCATTTGTAGACGCCGCGACTGCTGGTTTCCAACCAGATATTTCCCAAATGATCTACTTCGGCATTATATATCGGGTCGGCGATCTGGCGCATGGAGTTTAGCTCTCCGGTAGTTCTGTTTAATATCAGGAGTTCATCATAGGTAATGATAATCTGTATTTGTTTTCCATTGATGGTTGCCTCCAGGGTGCGGAAGACTCCTGTATTGATGCGATACGGGTGACGGATATGGAGATCGGGAAGAATTTCCAGCAGTCCGTTAGTATGTGCGCAAAACAACCGTCCGTCTATTTTACGGAAGGACCATACCTGCCCCTGAGTGCCCTCTATCAATTTGAGGGAAGAAAACATATCCAGATCATTGAGCTTGTCATGGCGGGTGTAGTAAATTCCCTGATTCGTTCCGATGAGCAGATTGTCGTGCCAGATAGTAGCATCGTATATGCCGCCGAAGCCACCGTCTGTGGAACGGTAGTAACTTAAACCATCGGTATACCGGATGTAAGCGAGCCCACGGTCAAGGGCTACCCAGATGTTATTTTGATTATCTTCGTAAAGGGATAGAACGGTGTTATTCTGAAGAATGTTAGCAGTGGAGAAGTGATTGAGGATATTTCCATGGGTATCTACTTCATATATGCCACTGAGCTGTGTGCCCAGATAATAGGTGTTCCGTTTGGCGGAATAGATGGCGCAGTTCAGTTCCTGCCCTCTCAATTGTCGCGAGAGGGAGAGGTTCCAAGGGATAAAGTTCTTTTGATCGTAGATATAGATTGCACCGGTGGAAGTACCTACCAGATAACGGTCGGTATCGTAGGGTAGGATGACACGGGTAGTGGTGCCGTTCAGGAATTCGCTCCCGGGGATTTTGTTGAGTATGCCGTTGTGCAACTGATAAAGTGCACCATACATTTCTTGTACCCAGTATTCATTACGTACCTTCAGAAGAAGTAAAAAGGCGTTTGGCCCATCAACGGGAGTGATGGTATGGTGATCGTATACATAGATGTGACTGAAAGACTGGAAATACACTTTGTCGCCTTCTATCCAGATACGCCAGAAACTTTGGTTGTCGAGTGGGTTATCCCCATTGATTAATCCTTTCAGTGAAGTGTATTTCAGTTCTCCTGATTGGTCTCGATCCCAGCGTCCCAAGTCTTCGGAGCCCCCACTGTAAATGGTGTGGTGGGATTCTACGGCTATGGCACGTACGAGGCTGGCATCAGGTGTTTGAAAGAGTTTCCATTCCATGCCGTCGGATGCCAGCAGGCCGATGCTGTTACCGAAGTACATGATACCTTTCTCATCTTGCCCGATAGACCAATTCTTGTTGGCAGCGTGGTATTTGTCACGTGAGAGGTTGGTGACATAAGGCTTCTGGTTGGCGAGTATGGTGGCACATACAAAAAGGGACACACAGGTTATGATAATGTTTTTTCGGATGTCCATAATAGGTTAAATAAAGGTTAGAAAAGGTCATGACCTTATTGTTATTCTTGGGACAAAGATAATTAATTTAAGGTTAGAGTAAAAATATAGGGGATTTTCTTTATTCACCACAGAGTAACACAGAGTCTCACAGAGTTCAATCTATAAAAAACAAAAAAATGAAACTCGGCGAAACTCTGTGTTACTCTGTGGTGAGCTTATTTAAACCCCAGCTTCTTCAGTCCGGTTTGCACATCGGGATGGCTCATGAATAGTTTCCACAGCAGGCCGGTACGGTAATTTTCTATCATTACAGCGATAGGTCCTTGGTCGATGGCAAGATAGCGTTTAGGATACCAATCTTCCGTTTCGCTGAAAGCGTCATAGAAGCCATAAGGTCCCAATACCTTGTCTCCCATTCCATAGAGATAGCGCATCACTTCCAGTGAGTATTCCGGAGTATAGACAATGGAAGAAAGAGCGGCAGTGGGAGAGATGACTCCGTGATCTGCCGACTCGTTCGGAGCATGGGCAGAGTAGCCGTTGACAGAGTAACTGGCGGTCAGTCCCCAACAATCAGGACCAAAACCTTTCCACTGCTTCGGGTTGCGGATGCAATAGGCGCGGTTGATCAGAGTAAGATTGCGCATTTCATTGAAATAACCGGGACAATACTTATCAGATAAATTTGTCGGGTCCAGTCCGAGGAAAGAATAGTGTGCCCAAAAGAGGGGACCGGCTTCACAACCTTGATAGCGCAGGTGAAGTTCGATATCTTCTACCTTGTGGGGATCGGCAATGGCGCCTTTTTCTGCCCAACCTTCATGATAGACAGTTGCGGGAATGCTGTGCGTGGGGGAGGCAGCAGCAAGAATGTACATGATGAGACACTCATTGTAACCGTGTACGGGGAAATTCATTTCCCAGCCGTATTCGGGACTCCAGTGCCAATAGAGTACATTCTGATCGTTCCGGCGATAGAAATTCCAGTCAACTTCACGCCACAGTGTGTCGATGCGCCCGGCAAGGGCTTGTTCTGCGGGGGAGCCGTTGATGTAATATTGGTGTACGGCAAGCAGACCCTGCATCAGGAAAGCGGTTTCCACGAGGTCACCGCCGTTGTCTTTCTGTCCGAAAGGTTTTACCCGTCCGGTATCTCCGAACCACCAGTGCGGGTAGGCACCGTGGAAACGGTCGGCTGTTTCAAGAAAAGAGACGATGCGCTCCATGCGTGCCAGCCCTTCTTCACGGGTGACGTAACCGCGGTCGATGCCTGCCAACACAGCCATGATTCCGAAGCCACTGCCACCGGTGGTCACTACATTCTGGTCATCTTCGGGATAGATACCATCTATATGGATACGTTCGCATGCCAGTCCGCTATTAGGTTCGGCTCCTTCCCAAAAGTAATTGAAGGTACGGCGTTGCAGGGTGTCCATCAGGGCTTCGTCGCTTATCCGGTCCGGTTTTGCTGCCGGGCTTTTACATTGTGTAAAGCCCAGCAACAACAGGAGCAATAATAAGCTATATTGTGTCTTCATACCTATTTCTATTGAAGGATTACATCAACAAGTACGGGATCGTGATCAGAAAGGAAGCCATTCTCCGGCCTATCCTGGATGACACGATAACGGTTCGTTTTCATGCCGCCGCTCACAAACACATAATCCAGCAAGACACGTTCTTCCAGCGGCAGCCGACCGAAATCATGGAAAGACCAGGATGGACCGTACGTAACGGCTGCCACTTTTGACGCATTCTCCATTCCTCCTTTTTCGAGAGTCTGCAGAGGTGTCTCGTCGGGAGTACAATTGAAGTCGCCGGTGATGATGGCTGGCATGTGCGGGGCAATCTCTTTAATCTTGTTCAGAATGAGTTGTACGCCTTCTTTACGCGCTGTCTCTCCGTCGTTGTCCAGATGGGTGTTGAAGAATACCAACTTCTTCCCGTTACTCTTTTCTTGCAGTATGGCCCAGGTAGTAATACGGTTGTAGGAGGCGTCCCAGCCTTTGATGCCGATGGTTTCGGGCTGTTCACTAAGAGAGAAATTACCGTATTCCACCAATGTGAACCGGTGGCTGTTGAAGAATATCGGGCAGTATTCGCCTGCTTCCTTGCCATCGTCACGTCCTACGCCTAAAGCGGTGTATTGGGGAAGACCTTGTTTCAGGTCTTCCATTTGATTGTGACGTACTTCCTGCATACCCAGCAGGTCGGGCTGATAGTAGGTAATCATTTGGCAGACGTTATCTTTGCGATATTTCCAGTTATTGGCACTGTCCGAAGGAGCATCCAGGCGAACATTAAAGGTCATCACCTCCAGTGGCTGTTCATTCTGTGCAGACTGGTTTTTGCAACTGCCGAGAAGCATCAGGCCACACACGCAGGTCAGTAAAGCTATGTGTTTCATGTTTCCTTTGTTTTTATTCTGAATTATCACTTTAAGCTCAAACGGGCTGTTTTTACATGCTGGCTGTTACCGCCGATCATTACATCAAAGTCTCCCGGTTCGGCTACATAGTTGAGATCATAGTCGTAGAAGTGCAACAATTCCGGGGTGATTTTGAAAGAGACCGTCTTACTCTCACCTGCTTTGAGGAAGATTTTTTCGAAGCCTTTCAACTCTTTCACCGGACGGGTAATGCTTCCCACCAAGTCGCGGATATACAGTTGTACCACTTCCGCACCATCCCGCTTACCGGTATTGGTCACTGTAACTACAGCGGTTACAGAACCGTCCTGGTCCATTGCAGGAGCGCTCAAAGTAATGTCCCCGTATTGGAATGTGGTGTATGACAAACCGTAACCGAACGGATACAGTGGATCATTGTCAACATCCAGATAGTTACTGCGGAACTTCTCGAACCATTTACCTTCTTTCAAAGGGCGGCCGGTGTTCTTATGATTATAGAACAAAGGGATCTGCCCTACATTCTTCGGGAATGTCATGGTCAGTTTGCCACTTGGATTTACATCACCGAACAGTACATCGCCGATAGCATAGGCAGCTTCGCTTCCGCCGAACCATACATTCAGGATAGCGGGTACATTTTCCTGTTCCCAGGTCAGTGTCAATGGACGGCCAGTAAAGAGGGTCAATACAACCGGTTTTCCGGTCTTCAACAATGCTTCCAGTAATGTGCGTTGTACATCGGGAATATTCAGATCTGTCCGGCTTGAACTTTCTCCGCTCATTTCAGAAGATTCACCTAAAGCGGCAACGATGACATCTGCGTTTGCCGCTACCTTCAACGCTTCTTCCAGCATTTCCTTGTCTGTGCGGTTGTCACGGTTCAGCGAACGTCCGAACATGGTGGCGCGTTCTTCGTAAGCGGCGTCACTACTGAGGTTGCTGCCCTTGGCATAAGTGATGTTCACCTTACCTGCCATCATTTCTTTCAGCCCTTCATATACAGAAGGATAATCGTTGAGGCGTGCAGCCACACTCCATGTTCCCGGCATGTTGCTACGGGTATTTGCCAATGGACCTATAACGGCAACCGTACCTTTCTTTGCCAATGGCAATACAGGAGCCTGACCGGTTTTTGCCGGTTGATTCTTTAAAAGTACAAAGCTTTCACTCGCAATCTTGCGGGCAACATCACGGTGTTCTTTGGTGAAGATATCCCGTTTCGGGCGCTTCAGGTCACAATATTTGTAAGGGTTGTCAAACAATCCCAGCTTATACTTGGCCTCAAGGATACGGCGACAAGCCTTGTCCAGTGTTTCCATGTCAATCTTTCCTTCGGCTATAGACTTTTTAATGGTACCGATGAAGCCTTCGCTCACCATATCCATATCTACGCCTGCGTTGAGCGCACGTGCCGAAACTGTCTGTAAGTCACCGATACCATGCGCAACCATTTCAGAAATTCCAGTGAAGTCCGTCACTACAAAACCGTCGAATCCCCATTGTTTACGTAGTACATCGGTCATCAACCATTTGTTGGCTGTGGCGGGCACGCCGTCTATTTCATTGAAAGAAGCCATAACGCTACCTACACCAGCCTCTACAGCAGCCTGGTAAGGGTATAGGTATTCGTTGAACATGCGGTTGCGGCTCATATCCACAGTGTTATAATCGCGTCCGGCTTCTCCGGCTCCGTACAGAGCGAAGTGCTTTACGCATGCCATGATCTCATCGTTTCGTTTCAACTGATTGTTGAGGTCCACTCCCTGATACCCCGACACCATTGCTTTAGCGATGGCGCCTCCCAGGAACGGGTCTTCACCGTTACCCTCGCTGACACGTCCCCAGCGCGGATCACGGCTGATATCTACCATCGGGCTGAATGTCCATGAGATGCCATCGGCACTGGCTTCGGTAGCAGCAATACGGGCGGACTTTCTGATAGCGTCCATATCCCATGAGCAAGAGAGTCCCAATGGAATAGGGAAAATTGTTTCGTAGCCATGCACCACATCCATACCGAATATCAGGGGGATACCCAGGCGTGATTTCTCTATAGCAAGTTTCTGTACATCGCGGATCTTCTCTACTCCTTTCAGGTTGAGAAGTCCGCCTACCCATCCTTGCTCAATCTTTTTGGCTACATCGCTGTTCTGTGCTTGTCCGGTAACGATTTCACCGGAAACGGGCAGGTTTAGCTGACCGATTTTCTCTTCTACAGTCATCTTCTTCATCAGCGCGTCGATGAAGCGATCCATGTCCTGCGGAGCTTTTTGTGCCTGCATACCGGTAACACCCATCAGGGCAGTAGCCAGCAATAAGCTTGTTTTTCTGAAAACTTTCTTCATGATATGTTTTGTTTGGGCATTTATTTAAGTTTCGCAAGTTAATGATAATCCGGTGCAATCTGTATGTTGTTATCATTAACTTGCGAAAACTAAATTAATTCATAAGGTTACTCATCCTTCGGCTCTTTCAGCAAATCAGGAATCTGAGTATACTGGTTGAAAGGAAGCGGCAAAAGTGCCTTATCTTCAGACCAGCCTTTCAATTCTGTTTTTGCCAGACCGGTGCGTACAAGGTCGTTATAACGTTCGCCCCATTCGCACACCAACTCCATACGGCGTTCGTCGATAACTTGTTGGAAAGTTACATTGGTAAGTTCCGGCATCTTGGCACGTCTTCTTACTTCATTGAATGGAGCGTCACCATTCTTGCCATTTTTGATTTTCGCCTCGGCATTCATCAAGAGAACATCAGCATAGCGGAAAATACGTGCATTATTGTTTGTACCGTATTTCGTACGTCCCGGTGTTAATTGGTTCAGCGGGGTATACGCTTTACCATTCCAACAATCGGTCTTTTTCTCATCTACTTGTGGCTGTATGTAGTCACCGTCCGGTGTTGTTTCTCCTGCCAGCAGGAAGGAAGTGGTGGCACGTATCGTTTCTCCGCGTTCGTAAGCCCAGTCGCGGAAAGATTTCAGGATGCCGCAGTCTCCCCAACCACTGATGTCACTGCCAGCATTGTTGGGTCCTTGACAAACAAACCACTGGTCACCGTCAATCAGATCACCGGAACCATTACCGAAGTCAGTCATCTGACATTCGAACATAGACTCGTCACAGAGCTTTCCGGGAATCTTCCATAACTGGTAGAAGTCGGGGTAGAGTGAGAAATTACCATGCTCAATAATATCGTTTGTCAGCTCTTCTACCTCTGCATAGTTACCCATGTTCAGATGAAACTTGGCAGCCAGCATCTCGGCAGAGAACGCTGTAACGGCTCCCTTGTGTTCACTTTGGTTCGGACGGATACGCGGCATATTATCAATGCCGTACTGCAAATCTTCCAATGCATATTTGTTTACCGCATTGGCAGTGGAGCGGCTCAAATCAACCTGATTATTGTCGCGGAGGATAGTAACCGGACCAAATGCCTGCACCAGACGATAGTAGGCATAAGCACGCATAAACATCACTTCACCACGATATGCCTTATAGTTTTTCATATCGCTATCGTTGGTGATATTCTCAGCATACAGGTCTAACGATTCAATAGCTGCATTGGCAGTTTTGATTATATTGTAATATTGCATCCACAGTTCGTTGAAGCCCCAGAAAGAATCATTATACTTGTATTCGCTTAGCTTATAGTATTCGCTGTTATTCCACTGACCACTGAATACGTCCTGGTCGCGAATGGTAGTAATTTCCCAGATCACCCAGTGCAAACCACTGGTACGAATCTTTGCATACACGCCTGATACCGGTTGGTACATATTGTTGATATTGGTATAATCCACCTTCTCTTCCGGAACCTTACCTTCGGGCTCTTTATCCAGAAAATCATTGCAGGATGCGAATGATAACACCATCAAGGCGGACACTATAAATATAAAAGGTTTTATTAATGCTTTCATTAGTTCTAAATTATTAGTGGGTTATTTCTTAGAAATCGATTCTCAAACCTAATGTATAAGTTGATGTCAAAGGATATACTTCTGTATCCCACCCTTGGCTGTCGGACAATTCGGGAGTGAATGCGTTGGCCTTGAAGGTGGTGAACGGACGGTCGGCGGTCAGGCTGAGACGCAAGCCCGGCATGGTGTAGTTGCCCAATTTGAGGTTGCGGAATGTGTAGCCGAGCGTAATGTTTTGAATACGGAAGTAGTCGGCGCTTTCTACAAAGTAAGAACTGTACTTCTGGTCGCTTACGTTCCAGAGGCTTAGCAGTGCGGCAGCCGATGGGTCAGAGTTTGTGGAGCCTGGTCCTGTCCAGCGGTTTTTGTATTGGGCGCGGTCGAAATTATAGTTCTGGGTAGAATAACGAAGAGCACGTTTGCGGTTGAACATCTGGGCACCGGCCTGTCCGTAGGTAGTCAACTGGAAGTCGAGGTTCTTGTAGTTAAGACCGAGGTTGATACCGTAAGTAAAATTAGGAATATAAGAACCTAATGTAGTACGGTCGTTTCCGTCAAGAACATTGTTTCCATCGAGGTCGGCATACTTTAAGTCGCCCGGTACACAACCGTTGGCCACTGCAATAGGATCAGCGGCAATTTCTGCCTCTGTCTGATAAACGCCTATCATTTTGAATCCATAGAATGAGTTCATTTCTTTACCTACAATATTAACGGTCTTACCGCCTCTGATGATACTGTTACCGTTCAGGTCTTTCACGCGATTTCTCAAAGTAGAGATGTTTACACCGATATTGTATGAGAAGTCTCTGCCGATTTTATCGTTCCAGTTGGCACTTACATCGATACCGGAGTTGAGAATCTTACCATAGTTTCCGGCAAGGGTGGTGGTACTGAATGGGAGTAGCGGAGCGATCACAGCATTATTAGTCATACGGTGATAATAGTCAACATCGATATTCAGACGGTTGTTGAGGGTAATGAAGTTTATACCTGCATTCCATTCTTCAACAACTTCCCACTTCAGCCAACTGAAGTATGTACTGTTCTGATAACCTGCAATGGTTGAATTACCAAATACACCGGATGCAGCGTTACCGGTCGCGATAGAAGCGAAACCGTCGCTTGCTGCTACTTGGTCGTTACCCAGTTTACCCCAGCTTGCACGCAGTTTTAGGAAGTCAATCCATTTCTGGTCTTTCAAGAATGATTCTTCGGACAGAACCCAGGCTGCACCTACTGAAGGGAAGTAACCCCAATGTTCCTGATATTTGCTGGAACCATCGGCACGCATTGTGAACATCAACAGATATTTGTCATCATAGTTGTAGTTCAGACGGGCGAAGTAAGAAACACCTCTATAGCAGTAACCGTCGTCTTTTACGGTAGCACCTGCTGCGTCACCGTTCTTGATGTACCAGTATTCGTCTGCTCCATCGGGAACGTTGCTTGCTTTACCTTCGAACATGCGCCATTGTTCCTGACGCATGGAGTAGCCTGCCATGGCGCCGAATCTGTGTTTGCCCCATTGGTCATTATAAGTCAGGGTATTATCCCAGATATAGTTGTAATACTTGTCGTTCTTTGTAAGCTGAGTGGTGGCTGATTGTTGCCAGCTGCTTACGTAGTATTTCGGAGTAAACTCACGACCTTGGGTAGAGAGGAAACTATAGGAATAGTTCGTCTTGAAATTCAATTTGCTGGGAATAAAATCAATCTGAGCGTAGAAGTTGCTCAATACCTGATAATTTTCTTTGCTTGAATCGAAATACTTGGCAGTTGCAATCGGATTAAGGAAGTTTGTTGATGTATAACCGATTGCATCCGGAGAACCAAATTTGTCAGGGAAAGACTTTTCATTGTACTTGTCATCATAAAGAGCTACGATGGGAGGACAGTTGAACGCTTTCTGCCATGCCTGATTGTTAGGCACTTGCTGCGTGGAGTTACTGAACACACCGTTGAAACCGACTTTCAGCCAGTTCGTAGCATCATAATCGACAGAACCACGGAAGTTCAGACGTTTGTAGTTGTTGTCAACATCCATAACACCGTCTTGATACAAATAGCTTACGCCGACAGCATACACCGCTTTTTCGGAACCACCGTTAATGTTTAAACTGTGGTTTGTGATAGCGGCAGTGCGCAGAAGTAGATCGTACCAATCGTTGTCTGCTCCAAAGGTCCAATTGTGGAAGTCGGGGTCATCATGACTACCGCCGTATTTGTCGATGGACTGTATGAAGTGGGTCTTATAGGAGTCGAAGTTACCTTCGAGAAGCATAGTTGCATATTCGTGTGCATTACAGAGTTCGAGCACATTGGATGCTTTCTGGATACCTACATAACCGTCATAAGTGATCTTTGCTTTCTGGTTACGCGAACCTTTTTTGGTGGTGATGAGAACTACACCGTTTGCAGCGCGTACACCATAGATAGCGGCAGCCGAAGCATCTTTCAGGATAGACATTTCCTGAATATCCGCGTTGTTCAGGAAGTTGATGTTGTCGTAGAACATACCATCTACAACGAACAACGGCTTACTGTTGGAGAATGAACCGATACCACGGATCTGTACGGTAGGACCTTCACCCGGAGCACCATTATTTACGATATTGACACCGGGAACTTTTCCTTGGAGGGCTGCCATAGGGGTGGTAGAAGGTACGGCAGTCAGGGCCTCACCTTTAACTACGGTAATGGGAGCCGTCAGGTCTTTGGCCTTTGCAGCACCATAACCGATTACGATAATTTCTTCCAACTGCTGTGAATCCTCTTTCAATGTCACATTGATAGCCGAACGTCCGTTCACTTTTATATCTTGCGGTAACATACCTATATAACTAAAAGTGAGTGTTCCGTTTTCCGGAACGTTCGTTAATGTATATTTACCGTCTAAATCGGTAACTACACCGTTGCTGGTACCTTGCACGAGGATGGATACACCAATCAGTGCGTCACCCGATGTGTCGGTTACGGTACCTGTTACTGTTCTTGTCTGGGAGAGTACGGGCATTGCTACCAATATGAGGCATGCCGTCAAGAATAGATTCTTTAGCCATAAGGCTTTTTTCAGAAGATGTGTTTTACTCTTCATCGCATTAAATTTTTTTAGGTGGATAACTCTTTTTGTTTTCTTCTTAGCTCTGCGCAGTGCTCGAATTAAACTTCATCGCAAATGTAGAAATTTCGATGTGCGAACTGCAAAAAAGATATTCACCACCAATACATATCCCTGATTTTTAACAAATCGGGGACTACTCATTTACTACTCAAATCAATTTAATGCATTGTTTATGAGATGGATAAAGAATAAGGACGGTGTGAGCGATCTTGTGGGATAATAAAAGTAGGGTTGTCGGAAGTCACCACAGCTTACACGGATTAACGCAGGTGAAAAGTGAATAGATAATTATTCAAAACTGATAATCTGTGAGAATCCGTGTAATCTGTGGTGAAAAAACTTTTGCCGTATAGACTTTTCTTATTTATTTATCTGTTGAGAATCCCAGTTTCTGCAATCCGTTTTGCACATCCGGATGGCTCATAAATAGTTTCCATAACAGACCGGTACGATAGTTCTCTATCATGACGGCAATAGGTCCCTGATCGATAGCAAGATATCGTTTGGGATACCAGTTCTCTGTTTCGGAGAAAGCATCGTAGAAACCATAAGGACCGAATAGCTTATCACCCATGTCGTAGAGATGGCGCATCACAGCGAGCGAATAGTCCGGGGTATAGATAATGGACGAAAGAGCGGCTGTAGGAGAGATGACTCCCTGGTCATCCCGCTCGTTTGGCATGTGGGCGGCGTATCCGTTGACGGAGTAGCTGGCGGTCAGTCCCCAACAGTCCGGACCGAAACCTTTGTAGTGCTTCGGATTTCGGATGCAATAAGCACGGTTCACGAGGGTCAGATTACGCATTTCATCGAAATAGCTGGCGCAGTATTCATCTTTTAGATGCGTCGGATCTAATCCGAGGAAGGAATAATGTGCCCAGAAGAGGGGACCAGCTTCACAACCCTGATAGCGCAGATGAAGTTCGATATCTTCTACTTTATGGGGTTCGACGATGGCGCCGTTCTGTGCCCATCCCTCATGATAGACGGAGGCAGGAACGCCGTGCGTGGGTGAGGCAGCGGCAAGCAGGTACATGATGAGACATTCGTTGTAACCATGCACGGGGAAGTCCATTGCCCAACCGTATTCGGGACTCCAATGCCAGTAGAGTACATTCTGGTTGCCCTGGCGATAGAAATTCCAGTCGACATCACGCCAAAGGGTATCGATACGTTTGGCAAGCGCCTGTTCTTGGGGAGAACCGTTGACGTAATATTGGTGTACGGCGAGCAGTCCTTGTATAAGGAAAGCTGTTTCTACGAGGTCGCCACCGTTGTCTTTCTGTCCGAAAGGCTTTACCTTGCCGGTGTCTCCATACCACCAGTGAGGATAGGCACCGTGGAAGCGGTCGGCTTTTTCAAGGAAAGAGACTATCTTTTCCATACGTGCCAGACCTTCTTCACGAGTGATGTAGTTGCGGTCGATACCTGAAAGTATCGACATAATGCCGAAGCCGCTACCGCCAGAAGTAATGACGTTCTGGTCTTTTTCGGGGTAGATACCATCCATGTGGATACGCTCGGGGGCAAGACCGCTGTTAGGCTCCGCGCCTTCCCAGAAGTAATTGAAGGTTCGCCGTTGAACGGTGTCCATGAGGGCATCATCAGTAAGTTGGGCGGCACTTCCGGTCTTGGCATTCTTGCAGGCTCCGAGGAGAAGCAAGAAGAGGAGGGGAAGGTAGGTTGTTAATTGTTTCATAATTAATAAGGGGTTAGGGATAATAAGCTGTGAGCTATTTCAGTGTCAACTTCGCCGTCTTCACAGCCTGGCTGTTTCCACCGATCATGATGTCAAAGTCACCCGGTTCGGCTACGTAGTTCAGGTCGTAATCATAGAAGCGAAGCAGATCACGCGTGATAGTGAATGATACCGTTTTGCTTTCTCCGGCGCGAAGGAAGATTTTATTGAAACCTTTCAACTCGCGTACAGGGCGGGTGATACTTCCTACGAGGTCGCGGATATAGAGTTGAACTACTTCCGCACCGTCATGTTTACCAGTATTGGTGACGGTGACTACAGCTGTAACAGAACCATCTTTTCCCAATGTTGGTGTGCTCAATGCAATGTCACTGTACTGGAAAGTGGTATATGACAATCCATAACCGAAGGGATACAGCGGTTCGTTATCCACATCCAGATAGTTTGAACTTTTCGAACCATTTGCCTGCCGCCAGTGGCCGACCGGTATTCTTATGATTGTAGAACAAAGGTATCTGGCCCACATTCTTCGGGAAAGTCATGGTTAGTTTTCCACTCGGATTGACGTCACCGAACAGAACATCGCCAATGGCATAAGCCGCTTCACTGCCTCCGAACCATACATTCAGGATGGCAGGTACATGCTCCTGTTCCCAGTTCAGCGTCAACGGCCGACCGGTAAAGAGGGTTAGTACTACGGGTTTACCCGTTTTCAGTAAGGCTTCCAACAGGGTATGTTGTACATCGGGCAAGCCAAGTTCGGTGCGGCTTGAACTTTCACCGCTCATTTCAGAGGATTCTCCCAGGGCAGCTACGATAACATCGGCGCCGGCTGCAACTTTCAGTGCTTCGTCCAGTAACTCCTGGTCCGTGCGATTATCGCGGTTCAATGAACGACCGAACATGGTGGCACGTTCTTCGTAAGCTGCATCGCCGATGAGGTTACTACCTTTGGCATAGGTGATGTTAACCTTGCCTGCCATCATTTCTTTCAAGCCTTCGTATAAAGAAGGATAATCGTTGAGGCGTGCGGCTACGCTCCAGGTGCCCGGCATGTTGCTGCGGGTATTTCCGAGAGGGCCGATGACGGCAACTGTACCTTGTTTCTTCAACGGAAGCACGGGGGAAGCAGTTACGGGTGACGAGCTATGAGCTGCGAGTGGCTGTGCGGTGGCGGGGGCATTCTTCAGAAGAACAAAACTTTCGCCGGCAATCTTGCGGGCGACGTCACGATGCTCTTTGTGAAGATATCCCGCTTCGGACGGTTCACGTCACAGTATTTATAAGGATTGTCAAACAGTCCCAGCTTGTATTTCGCTTCCAATATCCGGCGGCAGGCTGTATTCAACGTGCCCATTCTTACTTTTCCTTCTTTAATGGATTTCATCAGTGTACCGACGAAGCCCTCACTTACCATATCCATGTCCACCCCTGCATTAAGAGCGAGTGCACTGACGGTTTGCAAGTCGCCGACACCATGCTCTATCATCTCTGAAATGCCTGTGAAGTCTGTTACCACAAACCCTTCGAAGCCCCACTGACCACGCAGCAAATCGCTCAGCAGCCATTTGTTTCCGGTGGCGGGAATACCGTCTATTTCATTGAATGACGCCATCACACTACCCACTCCGGCCTCTACGGCAGCCTCATACGGGTACATGAATTCATTGAACATCCGGTTGCGGCTCATATCTACTGTATTATAGTCGCGTCCGGCTTCTCCGGCTCCATACAATGCAAAGTGTTTTACGCAAGCCATGATTTCATCGTTGCGGTGCAATTGGTCTTGCAGATTGGCACCCTGGTATCCGTATACCATTGCCTGTGCGATAGCTCCACCCAGGAACGGATCTTCTCCCGAGCCCTCGCTGACACGTCCCCAACGTGGGTCGCGACTGATGTCTACCATCGGACTGAATGTCCAGGAAATGCCGTCGGCACTTGCTTCGATGGCTGCAATACGGGCGGATTTCTCGATAGCCGCCATATCCCAGGTGCAGGACAATCCCAATGGAATGGGGAAGATGGTTTCGTAGCCATGTATCACATCCATGCCGAACAGCAGGGGAATGCCGAGGCGTGATTTCTCTACTGCCAGCTTTTGCACTTCAAGAATACGGTCTACACCTTTTAGGTTGAAGAGTCCGCCCACCAATCCTTTTTCAATCTTTTGTGCCACGTCGCTACTTTTGGCCTGTCCCGTGGTGATGTCTCCCGTGACGGGTAGGTTCAATTGTCCGATTTTCTCTTCCACGGTCATCTTCTTCATCAGTGCGTCGATGAAGCGATCCATGTCTTGCGGTGACTTTTGAGCCTGTGCCGCCGCTATGCTCATTAAAGCGCTGATCAGCAACAGGCTTGTTCTTTTGAGTATTTTCTTCATATCTTTTTATTTATATAAGTTAGGGTCCGGTAAGGAGATACTTTGCATTTGTTTGTTCCCCCAGTTGGAACTACCAGTTTCAAGCGATGAAACTTTTAGTCACCTGCCGGCATCTTTCTGATATCCCCTATTTAATTCCTAATTGATTAATAATCGGGGTTTTGTATCAATACACCGTTTGATTTATCTATCTCTGTTTGCGGCAATGGCAGCAGTGCGTTTTTAGGCTGATAGTTCTTTCCGGCAGCCTGAAGCACTTCTTGTGCGATACCCCAACGTACGAGGTCATAGAAACGGTCGGGCTCTAATCCCAACTCTACGCGGCGTTCGTGACGGATAGCTTCACGCAATACACTCTGATCCAGAGACTCTACTTTAGGAAGTACATTGGTCAGTGTGCCGCGGGCATGTGCGCGTACTTGTTCCAGATAACCGCTTGCTTCGCCCATCAAACCTTTTTCGTTGGCAGACTCGGCAGCCATCAACAGCACGTCCGGGTAACGGATCAGGCGGATATTTACCCAGAAGCCCATGCGGGTATACTTGCGGCGCAAGGCTGGGTCGGTGTATGCTTTCTTGTTGAAGTAAGCGCCCATGGCGGTAGAAACGGGAGATTCGCCATAAGGTGTATTGGTATTCTCCGGTGTGATGGGGTCGTCATTACTGTGGCGGAAGTAAAGCAGTGTAGCATTCTTACGCGGATCGCCCGGTTCGTAAGCTTTACCCATCAGGGTGGTGGCCATGTGCCAGCCCCATCCCAAATCCCAATCGCCTGCTCCGCGCACACCCTGTACCTGGCAGAATTGGCTGCCGATACTACCATCTTCTTTCATGGCATCGGTGGCTTCACATTGCAGTTCGAAGATACTTTCACCACAGTTCTCACCTTCTACGGTGAAGACTTTATCTACCGGAGTATTCAGGTTATAAATGCCGGAGTTGATTACTTCGGTAGAGGCTGTATACATATTGTCCCAATCGTTACGCATCATGTAGGTGCGTGCGTGCAGGGAACGTGCGGCACCCCAGGTGACGCGTCCGGTGTAGTCACTGTTCCATCGCAGTGGCAAGCAATCCTCGGCTGTGGTCAGGTCCTTGTCAATCTGTTCGTATATCTTCTCAGCAGTGGTTTTGGGGACATTGGCATCGGAAGCCTCGACTACTTTAATGGTTACCAAGGGAACTTCACCGAAGGCACGCACCAAGTTGAAGTAACAGTAAGCACGGAAGAAGAGGGCTTCGCCCTTGGTACGGATATTTTCGGTATCGTCCTTGTTTTCGCTCTTCTCTATATCGTCCAGGATTTCATTGCACTGGTAGATGATTTTATAGTTCTGGCTCCAGTATGCGCCCAGAGGACCGTTGGAAGCAGTATACTCGAAGTCATCGTACATTGCAGCCTGCTCGCCACCGTCACCGGCATCACTGCCTTTCTCAGAATCTTCACTGCGTACCATGTGTATCATGAAAGCGGGGATACCTGCGGTGATATCATAACCACGCATCAAGTAGTAGACATTGTACATCTTTCCGCCTACAAGGGCGTTGGGAGCGTCGTCTTCCGTGAACTGTCCCAGTGGGTCGCGGTCCAGGAAGTCATTACAAGCACTGAATGAGAGGCGGTTGCACCAATCAACAGGGATAGGATATATTTCTTTATCTTCATATTCTTTGTTGTTAGATGGTTTATGATACTGCTTTAGAACGTTAAGTTGAATCCAAACGTATAAATCGCCGGCATCGGATAACTTCCGTCGTCTACCCCGAAGGCGATGGCCGAGCCACCCAGTTCAGGCGTATATCCGGTGTTATGCTTCCATGTTTTCAGGTTTTGAATATTCACATAAAGTTTCAATGCCTGCATACCGATCTTGGAAATCAGCGCCTTATCAAAGTTGTAAGCCAGTGATACGTTGCGGATGCGGAAGAACGAGCCGTCTTCTATATAATATTCGGAATTCATATTGTTGATGGTATGCTTCGTGTTCAGCAACGGCTGGGTATTGCTGGTACCCTCTCCATGCCAACGATCCATGCGTTGTGCCATGAAGTTGAACTGGCTCCAGTTGTAGTTATCCCAGGTACGGTAAATCTGGTTACCGCCTTGTCCCATCATATCTACTGCCAACTCCCAGTTTTTATAACCTACTCCGAGAGTGATGCCATAAGTAACATTAGGAGTCGGGTCACCAATCATGGTACGGTCGGCGGTGGTGATTTCACCGTCACCGTTCACATCTTTAAACTTCAAGTCACCCGGAGTGACGGTTGCAAGCGTATTCTTCGGTGAACTGTTAATCTCTTCCTGAGTCTGGTAAACACCTTCTACTTTGTAACCATAGAAGTAGCCGATAGGATAACCTGCCATTGTATAACTTTGGCTCTTATCTCCGGCAATGATGGAGTATCCATCCTGTACAAGGCTTAATACCTTGTTCTTTATTGTAGTCAGGTTGGCCCCGACGTTATAATTCCAGTCGCCGATCTGGTCGCGCCAGCTCAGTGCAAGTTCCACACCCAGGTTTTCGATAGATCCCAGGTTGCCGATGCCCGGCACGGTTCCTGAGATACCGGGAACTTCTGCCAGCAGGTCTTTTGTTTTTTTCTTGTAATATACACCTTCAAAGTGCAGACGGTTGCGGAAGAAGTTGGCTTCGGCACCTACTTCCCATGCTTCTACTTTTTCCCAACGCAGGTTCGGGTTAGGCAGATAGGCAAGCTGATAGCCCGGATAAATGGCGGACGGAGTACCGAATACTGCGGAATAGGCATTGCTCAGCAAAGGCTCTGCCGGATAGGCTCTATCCAGGTTTTGGTTACCCAGGGTACCCCATGATCCTTTCAGTTTCAACATATCCAACCATTCGATACCTTTCATCCATTCCTCTTCGCTCATCAACCAACCCAGACCTACGGAGTAGAAAATTCTGCCATTGGTTTCCTGTATAAGAGAAAGCGGAAGAACCGTCGCGGCGGTAGGAGCCGTTGAACAGGTATTTGCCTTTATAGTTATAGAGAATACGTGCCAGTACAGATACTGTAGAACGTTCCCATTGTGTACTACCGTTGGTTGCAGTGGCGGCATCGCCGATACTTACATACCATTTGTCCGGATTGTCCGGAATGACCAGTCCTACGCCTTGTGTGCGTCCGGCATTCAGATTTTCGAGTTTATTATAATAGGTGGTAAAACCGGCGGTGGCTGTCAGACTATGGTCGCCCCAGGAGTTGGTATAAGTCAACAGATAGTCGCTCTGCACTTTCATCTCGGTCTCTTTAGCCTGAGTCACTCCGGTCTTGCCGGTGCCCAATGTAGCTATGTCATCCTCGGCACTGGCATCATACACTTTAATAATCGGTGTGTAAGTCCGTGTGCTGTTCGATGCATAATCCAGCGAGAACATGGCTTTGAACTGAAAGTGTTGCAGGAAGTCCCATTGCCCGTATATGTTGCCCGAACCGCGGTAGTTCTCCGCCTTTGTGGTATTTGCCTTCAGTTCAACGTCCACCATCGGGTTATTCATCTGCGCTTTCTGGAAGCCGGGGAGGGAGGTATACAATCCATATTCTTTGTTATACACCTCTGCTACCGGAGCTGCCCGCAGAGCAGTGGCAACACTCTTTGAATCAGCTGGCAGCATACGTGCACCGTTAAACTGGAAACCTACTTTGAAGTTGTCCGTCACTTTATAATCATTGCTGATGTTTAGTGTGATTTTGCTGTACTTCTCGTGCTTGATGTTCCCTTGTTCGTAGGCATAACCTGCGCCGAGGTAGAAACTGTGCCTGTCGGAAGCACCTGTAATGCTGATGTTGTTGTTCGTAATGAATCCGGTCTGGAAGATTTCGTCCTGCCAGTTGGTGTTACCTGTCCAGTCCGAGAAATTATATTCCGGATTGCCTTCATTTTTCAACTGTTCGTTATACAGCAGTTTGAAACCATCGGCATCTACCATTGCAATTTTATTGGTAATGGCTTTGAAGCCGAACGAACCGTTGATGTTTACCCGTGTCTGTCCTTCTTTGGCTTTCTTGGTGGTGATGATGATTACACCATTGGCACCACGCACACCGAAGATGGCAAGTGAGGAAGGGTCTTTTAGGATTTCCATTGACTCGATATCCTGCGGGTTCAGGAAGTTGATGTTGTCATTGAACAGTCCGTCCACTACATACAAGGGCTTGTAACCATTGATAGAGTTTGTACCGCGTACGCGGATTTCCGGGTCGGCACCTGCCTTACCGGAGTTGATGATTTGTACACCGGCCACTTTACCTTGCAGGGCAGACAGTGGGTTGGCAACAGGTTTGTTGGCAATTTCGTCACCTTTAATGTTGGTGATAGATCCTGTCAGGTCACGCTTTTTGGCGCTACCGTAACCGATGACCACTGTTTCGGCAAGCATTTGCGAGCCTTCTTTCATCTGTACATTGATGACGCTTTGGTTGCCTACTTTAATGCTTTGCTTCTCCATGCCTACGTATGAGAAGTCAAGGGTGGCATTTGGCGGAACTTGGATTGAATAATCACCATCCAGTCCGGTCACTACACCGGTATTGGTGCCTTGTACCACAATGGATACACCAATCAACGGTTCTTTAAACGAGTCGGTAACGACACCGGTTATGGTCCGTTCCTGAGAAAATGCGGCAGTGCCTATCAGCAGGAAACATACCGTCAAGAATAGATTTTTAAGCCTTAGGGCTCTCTTCATAGGAGGGTTCAGGTTTCTCTTCATTGCATTAAATTTTTATGTGAATGATATATTGCATCAGAACAATGCAAATGAAAAAAAGATTTTGAGGTCATTCAAATCCCGGTTTTTTAACACAATTCCTTTTGCCTACTATGAATTAAGCAGGTTAGAAAGATACCTGCATTTCTTTTGGGTGTAAGTACAAAAAATAATATCTTTGTATTATCGTAATGGATGTTACCGTAATAGCTGTTACGATAATGATGATTTATTTATTAAAAGCATAGTTTATTATGAAATTCTATGATCGTGAAGAAGAACAAGAATTATTAGAGAATATCCGTGAAGCTTCCCTGCAAGAGTCGCAAATGACTGTTCTATTCGGTCGGAGGCGTATTGGAAAAACCCAATTGGCGCTACAGTGTACCGCAGGAAATCTGACTCTTTATTTCTTTGTTGCGCGTAAGGCGGAAACTTTGCTTTGCCAGGACTTCGTAGAGGAAGCCGAAAATAAGTTAGGATTGCCTATTGGCAGTTATGTTTCTTTTACCAAGTTATTCCGTCACTTGCTTATTATCTCCCGGGAACGTCCCTTTAATCTTATTATTGATGAATTTCAAGACTTTCAGCGTACTAACCCCTCTATTTTCAGTGAAATACAAAGAGAGTGGGACTTGAATAAGGGGACTTCAAGAATGAACCTTATTGTTAGTGGTTCTATCTATTCGTTGATGCACCAGATTTTTGAAGATCGGAAAGAGCCTCTTTTCTCCCGTGCCGGGCAGATGATACATTTGAAACCATTCAAGGTGGAGGTGTTGAAGGAGATATTGGCCGATCACAATCCATCCTACCATCCCGATGATCTTTTGGCGCTTTATTCATTTACAGGAGGGGTAGCGTGGTACGTCAATCTGTTTATGACAAATAAGGCATATACCAAGGATAAAATGATTGGTTTGTTGGCACGTCCCAACTCTCCTTTTTTGAATGAAGGGAAGAATTTGCTTATTGAAGAGTTTGGACCGGATTACTCCATTTACTTCTCTATCTTAGAATGTATAGCCGGCGGAGACTATACTCGTGGAGAAATTGAAAATCGTTTGGGAAAGGCAGAGATTGGCGGCTATTTGGCTAAGTTGGAGAAATATTATTCTTTGATAAGTAAGAAACGCCCTATTTTCTCTAAGGAGAACTCTAAACAAGTACGTTATTGCATAGCTGATAACTTCCTTACTTTTTGGTTTCGCTTTATTTATCGTTATCAAGGGTATATTGAATCCGGTGCATTGAAACTGGTGGAAAATATAATCCGTCGGGATTATGATGTCTTTTCAGGAAGTATGCTGGAGCGCTATTTCCGTGATAAATTTATGCAATCTGGTTTATATACTGATATTGGTATGTACTGGAATCGAAAAGGAGAAAATGAAATCGATCTTATTACATTGAATGATTTGGATAAGACGGCTGCCATTTACGAGATAAAAAGAGATGAATCTCGGTATAGTATTACCAAACTGGAAGAGAAAGTGACAAGTTTATTGGAGGCGGAAAAGGAATTGAAAAAATATAGTCTTGATTTAGGGAAGCTCTCATTGCGGGATATGTAGAAAAGTTAGTTGCCGGAAGAAAAGATGTCACCGAATTTGTCACCGAATTAATATCTGTATTTCTTGAAGTATTGAATTGTAAACAAAGAAAAAGCCTTCGGAATTAGTGTTCCGAAGGCTTTTTCTTCTTACATTTTAACCGTATTTTAAATACTGTGCGGGTGATAGGACTCGAACCTACACGCCTCTCGGCACCAGATCCTAAGTCTGGCGCGGCTGCCAATTACGCCACACCCGCAGTGGCTTTCTTGTTAAGCGGTGGCAAAGATAGAAAGTTTTTTCTTTCTGGCAAATAGTTTGGCATAGAAAGTGTTTATTGAACTACTTTTAAGAGTTCACGTGCCCGTTCTATAATGGCATCACTTTTGGTATCATCCTCATCCATATCTACTTTCTCGTCTGGATCAATGCCGAATTCGATATGTTGTTTGTCTGCATCCAGGTGGGGGCTGGCGGAGAAACGTACGCCCCAACCATTCGGAAGCTCTGAAGAAAAAGGTAATCCCGAACCGCCACCGGTCTTGTCACCTACCAGAGTAACGTTAGGAAAATAGCGCATCGCATTTACGAAATCATTTGTTGCGCTATAAGAGTGACGGTTGATGAGAAGCATTACTGGTTTTTGCCAACGGATGCTATTGGAAGGCTCCAAATAAATGGGTTTGGGATCAGAGAAGTCACTGTGTCCCTTCCCGGTCTTATGCTGGATATATCCCGTCAACACTTTCTCATTAGTGAAGCGGGCCGCTATACGCTCTGAATTGGTCAGATTTCCGCCACCATTGTTGCGAACATCCAGAATCAGGCCACTACATGGAGCAAGGTAAGAAAGTACCTCATCCAGATTGCCGTTACCGACACCACTGGAGAATGATTCATAATAGATATATCCGATATTGTCATCCAGAATCTTATATTTCATGCCGGCAGCGATGCGGTACGTCTTTCCGAGATATTGCCGTTCGATAATACCTTCGTTGAAGTTTCGGGGATAATCCAGATACCAGTCCCAGTAACGGGCCACATTTGAAGAACTGTACAGATTCACATGACCGTCTTTCAGTTCCGCCAGCATACTGTCAAGCACTTGGAACAATCCGTCATTACCCATGTTGGACGTAATGAGAGGTTGGTATTTATCGTGGATGGCATCCCAGTCTATTTGTTTGTAATCCAGGAAACAGTATTGCTCGTCAATGATCTTCCACAAAGCTTCGAAGTTTCCCTGTGGTGAATTGTTGAACTCTTCCTCCCGGATACAGCTGGATAGCAAAGGCAGTATCATGAGCGCTACTCCCAGCCACCTAAACTTACTATGATATATTTCTTTTATTCCCATTATTCTATCCCCTTATCACGATGTTATCGCTTTATCACTTTATTTTTTCTTCTTGTCACGAATGAGAAACAATTCTTTTACGAAACCTACCATAAACACATGCGAATAGGTATGCGTCTTTATATCATTTACCTTGGACTGTTGCGCATCCCAGAGATAGGCTAAACGCATTTTGGCTCTTCCTACCGGGAAATCAACAGTCAGCATCTGCCGCAGGGATGGCTGGTTGTGTAGGGAAGTGAAATTAATCACCCCGTTCCAGTTGCCCAACGTAAATATTTCGTAGTACGACTGTCCGTAGTTGGGTGAGAACATAATACCTGCAAAAGGCAAGTTAACCTGATAGCGCAGGCTAATCGGATAGTTCTTGATTCTTAAATCCCATATTGCCATTCCCGATGCATCCAGATTGATGTAAGCGCGTGCCTGTGCCGGGTTGTTGCCATTGCGCAGATTGTAGACAAAGCCACCATTTAAGTCGATAAGTCCTCCGGCAAGTAATTTGAAGTTAGAAGTAATCGGAAAATTATAATGCAATCCGTAATTCCAGTTTGCCAGACCGGAGAACGTATTGTTGTTGTCCACCCGGTTGTGTGTATAGCCTAAGTCTGCCTGGAAGAAACTTTGCAGAGATACATTACCGTTCATCCACTTCGTCATGCGCATACTTTCGCGGGAAATACGGAAGTCAACGCCTTTGTATTCCTGCGGTGACAGGTAGGTGTCGAATACGTTCGTGAAACCGACACCATACATTGTGGCGCGGGTTATAAAGCGTGTCCTTGCAGAAGAGTCCGCCCTCAGCTCTTGCAGCGCCTTGTCTTCAACACTTTGCGCTTTTATACTTCCACCTGCCAAAAGCAGGCATCCCACTATTACACCAATCTTATATAACTTCATTGATATAGTTGCTTATCACTAATCATTAATCACTTAGAACAGCTTCATCTGCCCCGTTATTTCATCCCGGATATCATCTTCACTCTTTCCATGATCGGGGTCTAAAATTTCCGGCTCTTCTTCCTCTTGATCTTCTGTGTCCTGCGAAACCTCCGGCTGTCGTGTAGGTTCCAGTTCGTTGACAGTTTCCATTGTGAACGTAGTGATACGTTTACCTTTTGCTTTGAAACCTTTTACGGCGATAAATTCATCAGCCTCTATAATCATGGGTTCACGGAAACTGTCGTGTCCGCCAAATATGATTTCCAGGCGGGGATAACATTCGTCCGTCAGTAAGATGAGGCGATTGTTCTTGTTCTCTCCCAGATAGTTCTGCTTGCGGTTGGTTGCTTCCATACAGAAACGTTTGATATATGGGAAATTCTGTTGATCCGCGTCATAAAGTACGGCTGTCCAGACTTTGTTCGGGTCAAACTTCTCTAATATACGAATATTGGCTTCATAGTGGTTGCTGAGATCGAAGTTGGTGATGTAGAACTCTCCGTTATCATGCACCACCAAGATACTGTCGTCGCTCTGGAATTCTCCCAGGTATTCACCTCGTCCGTCATAGTTAAGGCGAAGTATGTCACGGTCGAACCAAACTTTTCGTCCGCCCAGAGTAGAACCTCCACGCTGCTTCAAGGCGATCTTGTGCACCGGAAGCTTGGTTAGAATGTTTCCCCTTGCCTGGCGTCCCTTAATGCCGATGGCACTAAAGTCTTCTTCGAAGATAATGCGTCGTACCCGTGGATTGGGTTTTAGGGTTACTTTGATGACTTCCGCTTCACCGTTGGGGTTGGCAGTGAAGTACATGATGCGTGAATCGGGTGTGCCTTGCGTCACATCATATTCGCGATCACGGATAATGCTTGTCACTGCAAAACGCTTGATATAATGTGTACCCTCTTTTCCGTCACGGTAAACCACATTGTAGATGGTGCGCTTATCGTTTTTCTTGAATACATTGGCATAAAGAATATTCTTGCCCACAAATTTCTTGTCGGAAACAGGAGTAACCAGATATCGTCCGTCCCGGAAGAAGATAATGACATCGTCGAGGCTGGAACAATTTGAGAGAAATTCATCTTTCTTCAGACCTGTGCCGATGAAGCCTTCTTCGCGATTGATGTATAATTTTTCGTTGGCTTCCACTACCTTGCTTGCCTCGATGGTATCGAAGTTGCGCAATTCTGTACGGCGCGGGAAATTCTTGCCATATTTGTTTTTCAGCATCAAATACCAGTCTACCGTATATTCCACGATATTAGCCAGGTGATGGTCTATTTCCTCTATGTCCGCTTTCATACGGGCAATGAGTTCTTCCGCTTTGTCGGAGTTGAACTTGAGGATGCGCCCCATCTTTATTTCCATCAATTTGAGGATATCTTCCTTGGTTACTTCGCGTACGAATTGTGGATAATAAGGCGTGTCAGACGTTCGTCGATGTGTTCGCAAGCAGCATCCATATTTTTGGCCTGCTCAAATTCCTTGTCTTTATAAATGCGTTCTTCAATGAAGATTTTTTCCAGTGAGGCAAAGTGCAGGCTTTCCAGTATTTCGTCTTTGCGTATTTCCAATTCCTGGCGCAGCAGGGATAAGGTGTTATCTACTGATTTTCTCAGTATATTGCTCACGGTGAGGAAGTGAGGTTTCTGATCGTCGATGACGCAACAATTGGGCGAAATGCTTACTTCGCAATCAGTGAAAGCATACAAGGCATCTATCGTCTTGTCCGAGGAAACACCAGGCGCCAGGTGAACCAATATCTCTACGTTGCCAGATGTCAGGTCTTCTACCTTCTTTATCTTGATTTTACCTTTTTCGCTTGCCTTTACAATAGAGTCGCAAACACTGGCTACCGTTTTCCCGTAAGGAATTTCTTTGATAGCAAGTGTCTTATTATCAATCTTTTCAATTTTAGCGCGTATGCGTACCGCACCGCCACGTTCTCCGTCATTGTATTTAGAAACGTCGATGCTGCCGCCTGTCTGGAAATCCGGATACAGTTTGAATTCCTCTTCATGCAGATAGTGGATGGATGCATCGCAAAGTTCATTGAAGTTATGGGGAAGTATTTTGGATGAAAGACCTACCGCAATACCCTCTACTCCTTGTGCCAGCAGCAAAGGAAATTTAACAGGCAGGGTTACCGGTTCTTTGTTTCGTCCGTCATAGGAAAGTTTCCATTCGGTAGTTTTGGGATTGAACACTACATCGAGGGCGAATTTCGACAGGCGTGCTTCAATGTAACGGGGAGCAGCAGCGCCGTCACCGGTGAGTATATTACCCCAGTTTCCCTGACAGTCTACGAGTAAATCCTTCTGTCCCAATTGTACCAATGCATCACCGATAGAAGCGTCACCGTGCGGGTGAAACTGCATGGTATGTCCTACGATGTTCGCTACTTTGTTGTAACGTCCATCTTCCAAACGCCTCATGGAGTGCAGGATGCGTCTCTGCACAGGCTTCAAACCATCATTGATGTGGGGCACGGCACGCTCCAGAATAACGTATGAAGCATAATCCAGAAACCAGTTCTGGTACATACCGCTAAGTTGGTATTTTGCTTTTACGTCTTTCGTGTCAGCGGGTTTATAATCCGAATGTCCTTCGTTCCCTTCCGGGATTTCGTTTTCCAAGTCGTCTTTTGGTGCTTCAAAGTCTTCGCTCATATCTGTTCCGGGAATATCTATTCTGAATAATCACTGAATTTTTCAGTCGAACGCAAAATTACTAAATTTCTCGGGAAAACCTGCAAATGAAGGTTTTTTAATTATTTGTAGTGATGACTATTAAGAGGAATGATGTCAGTAACGGGTGAACATTCAGTTTTTTTCCACTGCGTGTAAACTTCCTTAACACCATTATAAGTACTTCCCTTAGACAATCGGCTGACTATTAGCTTTATATTACTTTGGCACAGAATTGGATATATAATTGGTGGAGAAGAACAATTATGTTGGGGTGACTTTTCATAATATAGTTCACTTTGGAGTGCCCTCTCTTGTGACTGACCACAATTTCTTCTCGTTTTTTGGTTTTCCGTTGAAAGAAGGAGATATTGAAACGGCATTTTCCGGAACTAATAATGCGATTATTACGGAGTCGGCTGCCAGGAAATATTTTCCGGATGAAGATCCTATCGGACAGATTGTGACGGAAGTGCAAAGTGAGAGTTTGTTACGATAAGATAAATTAATACCCCACCTGCCCGACTTATGATATAAATCCCTATCTTTGTGGCGCTTTTTAATAAAGAACAGGATTAAAATTAATAGATATAACAAAAAAATGGCACAAGAAGACGTTTTTAAGAAACTCGTATCACACTGTAAGGAATACGGTTTCGTATTCCCCTCCAGCGACATCTACGACGGATTGGGAGCAGTGTATGACTACGGTCAGATGGGTGTGGAACTGAAAAACAACATTAAACAATACTGGTGGCAGAGCATGGTGTTGCTGCACGAAAACATTGTCGGCATCGACTCCGCTATCTTTATGCACCCCACCATCTGGAAGGCTTCCGGACACGTAGACGCATTCAATGACCCTTTGATTGACAACCGTGATTCCAAGAAACGTTATCGTGCTGATGTGCTGATTGAAGACCAACTTGCAAAGTACGACGATAAAATCAATAAAGAAGTTGCCAAAGCTGCCAAGCGTTTCGGAGAGGCTTTTGATGAAGCGCAGTTCCGTAGCACAAATGGTCGCGTATTGGAACACCAGGCTAAACGTGACGCATTGCACGAACGTTTTGCAAAGGCTCTGAATGATAATAACCTTGACGAGCTTCGCCAGATTATTCTGGATGAAGAAATCGTTTGCCCCATCAGCGGTACAAAGAACTGGACGGAAGTTCGTCAGTTCAACCTGATGTTCTCTACAGAGATGGGTTCTACTTCGGATGGTGCCATGAAGATTTACCTGCGTCCTGAAACAGCCCAGGGTATCTTTGTGAATTACCTGAATGTACAGAAGACCGGTCGCATGAAGATACCTTTCGGTATTGCACAGATTGGTAAGGCATTCCGTAACGAGATTGTTGCCCGTCAGTTCATTTTCCGTATGCGTGAGTTCGAACAGATGGAAATGCAGTTCTTTGTGAAGCCGGGTACTGAGCTGGAATGGTTCAAGAAATGGAAAGAAATCCGTTTGAAATGGCATAAGGCATTGGGATTCGGTGATGACCACTATCGTTATCATGATCATGATAAGTTGGCTCATTATGCGAATGCAGCTACAGATATCGAGTTCCTGATGCCGTTTGGCTTCAAGGAAGTAGAAGGTATCCATAGCCGTACGAATTTTGATTTGTCGCAGCATGAGAAGTTCTCAGGTAAGAATATTAAGTACTTCGATCCCGAAACGAATGAAAGTTATACTCCGTTTGTTGTGGAAACTTCTATTGGTGTGGACCGTATGTTCCTCAGTATCATGTCTGCTTCTTATTGCGAAGAACAACTGGAGAGCGGAGAAAGCCGTGTAGTACTGAGATTGCCTGCCGCACTTGCTCCTGTGAAGTTGGCTGTAATGCCGTTGGTGAAGAAAGACGGTCTGCCTGAAAAGGCTCGTGAGATCATCGACTCATTGAAGTTCCATTTCCACTGCCAATATGATGAAAAAGATAGTATCGGTAAACGTTATCGTCGTCAGGATGCCATTGGTACTCCGTACTGCGTGACTGTTGACCACCAAACTCTGGAAGATAACTGCGTGACGCTGCGTAATCGTGATACGATGCAACAGGAACGCGTGGCTATTGCTGAACTGAATAACATCATTGCAGACCGTGTTAGCATCACTTCATTGCTGAAGGGGTTGCAATAAGTAATACAATAAATTAATAGAATGAATAAAAGACTCTTAATATTTCTACCTTTCCTGTTACTCTTGGCAGGTGTATTTACTTCTTGTGAAGAAGTAGAGGAAGTAGGTAAGTATGATAACTGGCGAGAACGGAATGAAGCTTATATTGATTCATTGAATCTGATCATAGGTGGTCGGGCTGATAGAATTATAGAAGGGGCGAAATATGAAGGTGATAACGGTGACTCTGTTAAGCTTAGTAAGATTCCTGTAGGTGAATTATTTGCTATTAAGGATAACTACAAGAGTACAACAGAGAATTCTTTGTATATTTATTGTAAGAAAATATCGCCAGACAATCCCGATGGAGAGCGTCCGCTTTATACGCAGTCAGTTACGACATACTATTATGGTACAATAATACTGGGGGATAGATTCGATGGTAATTTTGTTGGTTACAGCGCAATAGACCGCGGCGTACTGCTTTCTGAAGGCGAGGGCGCCAAGGTGCCTACGGACTTTGATTCTCCATCTTCTTTTAGTGTGACAGGTGTCGTTTCTGGATGGACTACAGTATTGCAATATATGCATACGAAAGAACGCTGGATATTGTATATTCCTTACCAATGTGGATATGGAGAAAGCGGATATGGCTCAATTCTTGGTTATTCAACTTTGACATTTGATATGCAATTAGAGGCAGTAAAGTAGAGGCTCTTTATAAAATAGATAGAGAGGCTGCTCTTAGTTGAGCAGCCTCTTGTGTTTATAGGGGAGTCTACATCTTCTTTTTCAACGCTTTCACCCAAATTTTATATCCTTCTTCATTCAGGTGTAAGCCGTCACTGGTCAATTCTTTGCGAAGCACATTCGTGCCTTTCTCTGTAAATAACGGGAAGAGGTTGATGAATGTAATTTTGTGATCTTTAGCTAAAACTTCCAGTTGTGCATTGATTTCGGGAACCATGTCGGTTTTCCCGGTTAGCTTTTTGTAACGTCTGAAGCTCTCATCGAAAGGCAGGAGACTTTGCAGGTAGAGTTTCGTATCAGGAGATTCACGCTGAATGCGCTCTACGGTCATGCGTATCATACTGACGATGCTGTCCGCTGTGAGGTCGTGTGAGATGTCATTGACACCGGCAAGGAGGAATAATTTCTCTGGGTGTCCCGGAAGTATCTGGTGCAGGCGGTCGTAAATACCCATAACTTCGTCACCGATGATACCACGGTTACGGATGTTTTTCTTGTTGAGGCGGGTGTTCCAGTTGCCGCCACCTTCTGTAAGGCTGTTGCCCACCATGACGATGTCTTTGGAGGTAATGGCAGGTTCATCCATGAATTGGAGGAAGCGCTTATAATAATGATCCGTATAAATACGTGGGGTGGGATAGATAGAAGCTGCAACGACATTGGCTATCAGAGAGCGCAGACGAACCATGCTGTGACCGTCTTCGGGATGCACGGCATTGACGAGCAGGATGACGGAAGTATTGTTGTCCGGATCTATGATGATGGAAGTACCGGTGTATCCGGTGTGCCCGTAGGTGTTCGGACTAAAATAATCTCCGTTATTGGAAGCGTAGGCGGTGAAATTATCCCATCCTAAAGTGCGTCCTAATGTAGCAGTGGCACGGGGGACGGTATGCATAGCTTTTACTCCCAATGGGCTGAGGATGCGGTGCCCGTTCCATTCTCCGCCGTTTTGCAGGGCGGCGCAGAGGACAGCTATGTCTTCGGCACAAGAGAATACGCCGGCATTGCCGGAAATACCACCATTCATGACACGGGCGAGTGGATCGTGTACTTGTCCGCAGAGGACGCTGCCATCGGATTGCTTCTCGGTAGGAGCGATGAGGCTATGCCAGTCACCTTCGGTAGAGGTTGCCCAATGGGCATCTGCTGTATTGATCCATTTCCCATCCTTATCGCGCTTGCAGGGGAGATAGTCGGTATGGGTCATACCTAATACATCAAATAGATTTTCGCGGGCGAAGTCACGTAAGGATTGTCTGCTGACGGTTTCGATGATGCGTTGCAGGGTAATGTAGTTAAGGCAACTGTATTGGAAGTCGGTCTGCGGCTTGAAGTCGCGGCGGCAGTTGGCTATGTACTCTATCATTCCGTCGGGACTGGGGGAACCATATTGTTTTTCCAATTCACTGGTTGGGGCATAAGGGGGGAGACCGGAAGTATGTGTCAACAGGTCGGCGATGCGGATGATTTTCTTATCTTTTCCGTCTTCGCTCACCCAGGACTTAAATTCAGGTATGTAGAGGCTGACGGGATCCAAGAGACGGAGCTTACCACGTTCTGCCAGGATATGGGTACAGATGGCAGTGGACATGGATTTACTACATGAAGCCATATCGAAAATAGTGTTTACAGTCATAGGCTCGGTGTTAGGGTACACACGCTTGTTGCCGTATGCTTTGAGGTAGGCCATCTTCCCGTTGCGTACTACAGCGAGTACGGCACCGGGAATGTCTTTATTGGCGATGGCGGTTTCTATCGCTTCGTCAGCGTACAACAAATGACGGGAATCCATGCCGACTTGTTCGGGGGCAACACGTTGCAAGGATTGTGCATTGGCTTGCAGGGCAAGCAATACAATGAAGAAAAAGGAAGAGAGGAGTTTCATAATGTTACCCCCCTATAAGCATCTACTGCCTTTTTCACTGAACCATGCATTAGCAACAGTGCCTTTGCCTTTCCATAGTCCAATCCCAGTTCTTCTACGATCATGCGGGTACCACGGTCTACCAATTTCTGGTTACTCAGCTGCATGTTCACCATCTTATTACCTTTCACGCGGCCCAGTTGTATCATGACGGAAGTGGTAATCATGTTCAGTATCATTTTCTGTCCCGTACCCGATTTCATGCGTGAGCTTCCTGTTACATATTCTGGTCCTACAATCATTTCGATGGGAACATCTGCTTCAGCCGCCATCGGAGAGTCGGGGTTGCTGGTGATGCAGCCTGTAAGAATGCCGTGCTCACGTGCTTTCTGCATGGCGCCGATAACGTAAGGAGTCGTGCCGGAAGCAGCAATGCCGATGACGGTATCTTTATCCGTAATGTTACGTTCAACTAACTCTTCCCAACCGCGACGCATATCGTCCTCCGCATTTTCCACCGGGTTACGCAAAGCTGTATCACCGCCTGCTATCAGTCCGATGACGAGTGTAGGAGGCATACCGAATGTTGGAGGAATTTCTGATGCATCCAGCACACCCAGGCGACCACTGGTGCCAGCTCCCATATAAAAGATGCGTCCGCCTTGCTTCATGCGCGGAACGATTTGTGTCACCAGTTTCTCAATCTGTGGGATGGCTTTTTGAACAGCCAATGCTACTTTCTGGTCTTCTGTGTTGATGTCCTCCAATATTTCGCGGACAGATTTCTTTTCCAAGTCGTTGTAGAGCGAAGGTTGCTCTGATATTTTTACGAATGCCATGATGATGATGAGATTTATGATTTATAATTTATGATTTATGGGGGCTGGGGTGATTAGCTATGGTAGCTAATCAGGCCTTCCATGGGGCTTTGGAGAATGGTGCCTACTTGAACGCCCATTTCCTGTGCTGCTTCGGCAAGTATCTCCTTATAATGGAATGCTACGGAGCCGATGAAGTGTACCTTGCTATGCTGATAATCATATTGCATGACGTTCCTTTTCAGGAAAGCCTTGAAACTGTTCAGCACCAGCGTGCGCACACAAGGCTCGTCCAGATTCTGAGCGAGGAATGGAGACAGGCTTGCCAGGAAGCGGTTCGGGAATGGTTTACGATATACACGGTCGATGATGTCTGCCGGTTCCAGATTGAACTGCTTGAGGAACTTCTCTTTCAGTTCCGGAGTCATCTGATTTTTCAGAATATCACCTACCAGCAACTTACCCAGGCAAGCACCGCTACCTTCGTCGCCAAGAATGAAACCCAGGGGAGAGACGTTGGCACCAATGTGTTTGCCGTCGTAGTAACACGAGTTGGAACCTGTGCCCATGATGCAGGCTATGCCCGGTTCGTGTCCACAAAGTCCGCGGGCAGCGGCAAGCATGTCCGTATTTACTTCTACTTCGTCGCCCGAAACCTGGAGATGTTGGATAATGGCACGGTGTACCATGGCAATTTTGTCGGGGAAGCCACAGCCGGCACCATAAAAGTACACAGCGTCGAAGGCATTGGTCGTTAACTGGGGCAGCAGCGCTGTCGCAATTTCATTACTGATCTCCTCTTCCGACTGAAAGAAAGGGTTGGTACCTTTCGTAGAAATCTGCTGGATGAGTTTACCTTTCTCTACAACACACCAATCGGTTTTTGTAGAGCCACTGTCTGCTATTAATATCATATCGTTTTAAGTTTAATTATTTACTTGTTGTTTTAAGGAGTTAGAGGAGTTATCGCTTCGCTGGGAGTTAGAGCCGATAGTCTTTTTATTATAAGCAGAAGTATCGGCTTTAACTTCTATAACTCCTTTATCTCTTATATCTTGATATATATCTTCCGTTTATACAATTGATAGCCGATGCACCAGTTGATGGCTACAAAGAGCAGTGCGTAGGCCAGTGAACCGCCTGTCTCACCGAATATCGGCATAAGAACGATCTTGTATAAGAATCCGTGTATGCTGATGCTGCCATCGCCCCAAGGGAAGCTGATGCTGCCGAACAGGATACTTAGTACTCCACCCAGAACGTACATGAACAGGGGGTTGACACCGAAAGCCTCGAAGAAAGTGCACCATTTCTTGTATCCTTTTACGTCGATGATCCAGATGAGCAGTGCCAGGAAACTGGAGGCCAGTCCGCAAGTGGTGAGAACGAAGGTGGGAGACCAGATTTTCTTGTTGATAGGACAACCGTAGCTCAGTAGGAAGCCTGCAAAAGTAAGGATGGCACCAACCAGAAATAATTTGATCAGGTGAGAATTCAGTAAGGCTTCGCGGCTCTCGGCTCTATTGCTGTCTAGCATCATGCGACCCACGCAGAAGCCCAGCAATACATGGGCAATGGATGGGATGGTGCTTAAAAGACCTTCGGGATCAATGCCGTTGTCCTTGTACATGTGTGCGGGGGTGAGGATGGCACGATCCACTATGGAGAGGATATTGGTTTCGTTGTAAGCAAATCCGTTGCCACACATCAGCAGGATGAAGTAGCCTACCAGCAATGTGGCAATGAGATAAGGGATGTGACGGTGTTTCATGGTCAGCGCAATAATAGCAGTAGCACCGTAGCAAAGGGCCAGGCGCTGCATGACACCCAGGATACGGATGCGGTCGAAAGTCCAGACGGATGCCCAGAGCTGTTCACCGAAGCTGAGACCTTCATGGGAGCCTGCCCAGTAGTAACAGAATCTGGAGAGCCAGCCGATGGCAAGTCCGATCAGGAAGATGATAATAGTACGCTTCAATATCTTCATGGCGGCTGCATGACTGAACTCGAAATTGTACTTCTTCAGGGAGATATAGGTAGAGATACCCATGATGAACATGAAGAAGGGGAAGACGAGATCGGTGGGGGTGAGGCCATTCCACTCAGCGTGGCGTAAGGGGGCATATATATGTCCCCAAGTGCCGGGGTTGTTCACCATAATCATGCCCGCAATGGTGACACCGCGAAGGATGTCGAGGGCAAGAATGCGCTTGTTTGTCTTGGTTTGACTGTTCATTGTAATAAGTGTGTTAAGTTATTTATTCAATTGTCAATTCCCTTCGTACATTGGTCTACGAGATAGGCGATAGAGACGTAGGGGATACCTGAGTTGGTAGTCAGTCCTATTTCGCAAGTACGACTGTTAGAGTAGCCGATAGTGATGCCGGATGCTTCTATCTGCGGACGGAGTTTGCGCAAGGCATAGGAATTCAGTTCGGGATAGGTGAATCCGCGGTCGCCGGCAAAACCACAGCAGCCTACTTCTTCGGGTACGAAGACATGCGTAGAACAGAGTTTTGCCAGGGAAACAATTGTATCTGCCAGTCCCATTTTGCGCATGGAGCAGGTGATGTGTACTGCTACGGGGCGGTCGGTCTGCGTGAAGACCAGTTTGTCTCGCAGGAAAGTGTAGATGAATTCTGCAGGTTCGTAGAGCTTCATCTTTTGAATGGTTTCGCGCATGCGATGCAGGCAGGGGCTTTGATCGCAGAGGACAGGATATTTGCCTTGCTCGCTGGCTTCCCAAAGGGCGGCTTCGAGTTCTGCGGCTTTGCGATCGGCAATGTCGAGCATACCTTTACTTTCCCAGATGGTGCCACAACAGAGCTTATCCATGTCCTTGGGGAAGATGACTTCGTAACCGCCTTTTTGCAGGAGGGAGATCATCTTGTTTACCAAAGGTTGCTCCACGGGGGATTTTTTCGGGAGTCCCATGGTTTGGTTGATGCAGCTGGGGAAATAAACTACTTTGTCAGCTGTGGAGTTACGAGCTACAGAGCTACAAGCTACCAGTGTTGCGCTATCATTCTGCATAGTACTCGTAGCTTGTAGCTCGTAACTCATATCTATTGTAGCTTGTAGCTTGTAGCTTGTCACTTTATAGCTCTTCGGCATGGCAGGCGTCCACAAAGGTATGCCCAATACATTGTGCATACCTTTCGTAATGCTGCTCATGGCTTTGGTTCCTAATACGGAGTGTCCGAAATTGGCTAATGATAAAACGGGGCGCAGACTACTCTTGACACCGGCGAAGTGATTGGCTACGAAATCTCCTGCTTTATATCCGAGGCTACCTTTCGGTAGTGTTTCCTGGCGGATGATATGGGTCAGGTCGCCTGTATTGATATTCATCGGGCAAGACATGGAGCACAGTCCGTCTCCTGCGCAAGTTTGATTGCCCGGGTAGCGGTATTGTTTTTCGAGTAGAGACAGACGTTCCGGGTCTGTACCGCTTTGTTTCAGACGTGATATTTCCCGTTGCAGTACAATGCGCTGGCGCGAAGAAGGGTAAAGCCGCACGACAGGCAGTTCACTTCGCAGAAGCCACATTCGATGCACTTGTTTACTTTTTCGGCAGGACTGGCTTCGTCGATAGGAATCAACGGCAGCGGTTTGAAGTTTTTGATGTGACATTGCGGGTCATCATTGAAGATAACTCCCGGATTGAGCAACCCTTTCGGGTCGAACAACTGCTTGACTGCCTTCATGGCTTCAAAAGCTGCCTCTCCCCATTCATATTTCACGAAGGGGGCCATGTTACGTCCGGTGCCATGTTCTGCTTTCAGCGAACCGTCGTATTTATCGACTACCAGAGTCTTTACGTCATTCATCAGGTCCTCGTAGCGCTTTACATCGGCGTCGGTACTGAAGGACTGGTTCAGGATAAAATGGTAGTTGCCTTCCAAGGCATGACCGTAGATGCAGGCATCATCGTAGCCGTGGCGGGCGATGAGCTGTTGCAGGTCGGCAGTGGCTTCGGGCAGGTCTTCGATGTGGAAGGCTACGTCCTCGATGAGGCAGGTAGTGCCGGGTTGGCGTGTACCGCCTACGGATGGGAATATACCTGAGCGGATAGCCCAATACTTAGAATATTCTTCCGGCCGGTCGGTGAAGTGCACGGGGATGTAGGTGCTGAAAGGTTTCAGACACTCTTCGATCACTGAGATATTCTGTTCCAGTTCCTCGCGGGTGCGGGCTTTGGTCTCGGTCAGCACGGCTGTGAGGCCGGAGGCATCGGCAACTTCTTGCTTATACTTTAAGTAGACAGGGTCTTCTACCGAAGAGAGGCTCTTGTAGTCCAGCAGTTCGGCGCCTTTTACTAATTTTTCATCCGCAGATGACACGGATGAAGAATTACGATTTGTCAACTCCTTCATCGCCACCACTGCCCGACAGGCATCCTTGATACTGGTAAAATAGAGCATGGCGCTTGCCTTGTGCGGATAGTCGTACTCTGTGCGCATGGTAATCTGGGAAAGGAACGCAAGCGTGCCTTCCGAGCCTACCATCAGGTGGGCAATAATATCGAACGGGTCATCGAAGCGAATGAATGGCAGAAGATTCAATCCGGTTACGTTCTTGATGGAATATTTGTAGCGGATGCGTGCAGCGAGTTCTTCGTTGGCACGTATCTGGTCCCGCAGTTCGCAGATGCGATTGTAGAAATCGGGGTGGGTGGCTTCGAAGGAAGCACGCGAAATATCATCCCCTGTATCCAGCACGGTGCCGTCCGCTAATACAATGCGGGCGGAAAGAAGCACTTTGTCACTATTGGCATGTGTGCCGCAATTCATACCCGAGGCGTTGTTCATGACGATGCCGCCTACCATAGCACTTTTCACGCTTGCCGGGTCCGGAGCAAACTTACGTCCGTAGGGGGCAAGAATCTCGTTAACCCGCTGACCGATGATGCCTGGTTGCAAGGTAATCTGTTCATGATCGGGAGAAATGCTGTACTTCTCCCAATGTTTTCCGGCTACTATCAGGATAGAGTCACTAATGGCTTGTCCCGACAAACTGGTTCCTGCGGCACGAAACGTTACTGGCAGACCGTAACGGTCGGCAAGTCTCAACAGGTCGGAGATTTCCTCTTCGCTATTGGAACGAATCACGATTTGTGGGATAAGGCGGTAGAAACCCGCATCTGTTCCCCATGCCAACCGGCGTAGTTCGTCGGTATATATCCTATCTTGCGGAATAAGTCCCCTTATTTCCTGCAAAAACGAAGTGTAGCTACTTTTTACCATAGTGTTTTCGCCTTTCTTTTCCTTATCATTCTTTTCTTCTTTCACCGGCACCCCCGTCAGAATGTGCTGTAGGATTGTTTTAATGACATCCCGGTCTCTCCTGTGATGAGAAGCGTATCTCACCTCTCATGATATGGGCTTCTCATGACCCATGACATACGTATCTCATGAGGGGTGACATACATATGTCTTTATGACTTTTTCAGTGTAAGAAGCGTTTATTGTTCCTTACTTGTATAGGTAGTACTTCTTAGACAATCGTCGGAAGTCTTCAGCATCCTTATACCAATAGTCGCGCACGTCTTCCCAGCGGTTGCGCTGTGAGAATCGCTTGCGTATCTCTTCCGAGCCGCTTACCATGTCGAACATACGAAAACGTCCCTTGTCGGCATGCTCAAATACGGCACGGTCAGGATAGAGCGCTGCGATCTCCTGCATCACCAGGAACTGGATGTCGCTCAGCGGAGCTTTCTGCACATCCATGATGTGTACCTGTACGCCTTGCAGCAATTCACCTTTACCTACGGAGTAGAAGGGTTTCAGATACATCGGCCTGAATACAACACCCGGCACATTCAATGCGTTCAGGTTTCCCGCCAGTTTTTCTGCTTCTACCCATTGTGCGGCAAACATCTGGAACGGTATCGTATAGCCTACCCCGATGGACATGTATCCCAGTTCACCCAGAATACCGCTTACCGGATAGAATATAGCCGAGTGCGGATGGGGGATATGTGGAGAAGAGGGTACCCATTGCAACCCTGTCTGTACATAGTCCATCTTGCGTTTCCAGCCTTTCATCTTCACAACGTGCAGGTTACATTGTGCTGCCATCATCTTCTCTCCGTTTAGCATCAATGCCAGCTCACCGCAAGTCAGTCCGTAAAGGTACGGAATCTTGAACTGACTGACAAAAGAAATGCAATCATCTTCTACCAGATTGCCTTCTATCTTGAGTCCGCCTACCGGATTGGGACGATCCAATACAATAAATTCTTTACCGTTTTCGGCCGCAGCTTCCATAGCTAGCCCCATTGTACTGATATAGGTGAATGAGCGGCAACCGATATCCTGGATATCGTAGACCAATACGTCAATGTCTTTCAGCATCTCTGGCGTAGCCTTGCGGGTTTTGCCGTATAGGGAATATACGGGCAATCCTGTGGTGGCGTCTTTGATGTCCGTCACGTGGTCGCCGGCATGTACGTCGCCACGAACCCCGTGCTCCGGACCGAAGAGGGCAACCAGATTTACGTTCGGTGCTTCATGCAGAATGTCAATGGTGGATTTCATCTGATTATCCACTCCGGTGGGGTTGGTAATCAGACCTATGCGTTTGCCTTCCAGGCACTTGAAATTCTGGTCTTTCAGGACTTCGATGCCTGTCTTTATTCTTATCTTTTGTGCCTGCGATGTACCACAGAGCACACAGAGCAGGCAAAGGAGAATGTATTTCTTCATGATTTATAATTTATGATTTCTTGCTTATCACTTACCGCTTATCACTTTTTATCACTCTTCTTTCTTCCTTCCGAAGCTCGGATCTATCTTGATGAACGCACATACTCCGATGGTAGCGGCGCAACAGATAATGGTCCATACGAAGAAGTGTCGGTAACCGATGGTTTCCTGTAACCATCCGGCAGCCATTCCGGGTAACATCATTCCCAGTGCCATGAATCCTGTGCAGATGGCGTAATGGGCAGTTTTGTGCTCGCCTTCCGAGAAATAAATCAGATACAGCATATAAGCTGTGAAGCCGAAACCATAGCCGAACTGTTCGATGAAGATACAGATGTTGACTGTCAGCAACGAGTGATCCTGTGCATAACTCAGATAGATGAATGTCAGACAGGTGAGGGACATACTCCATGCCATTGGCCATAACCACTTCTTCAATCCGCCCCGTGCAGCAACAAGACCGCCAATGATACCGCCAATTGTCAGTCCGATGATACCGATAGTACCATAGACGAAACCAACTTGTCCGGTAGTCAGCCCCAGTCCGCCTTTGTCTATTGGGTCCAGAAGGAAAGGATTGATGAGCTTCACGAGCTGTGCTTCTGGCAGACGGTAGAGCAACATAAAGAGGATAGCGACTCCTGCCTGTGGTTTGGTGAAAAAGCTCTTGAAAGTATCGAAGAATTCCTTCATCAGATTCTGAGCGGTAACGTCTTTCGACGGACGGTCGGATGCGGGTTTCGGCAATATCCAGTTGTGGTAAATACTCACCGCGAAGAAGAATCCGGACAGTACGATGAATACTATCAACCAGGCAAACGGAATGTTACCGGATGCACCTTCGAAGGTAGCGGAAGTCTCGTTCTTAATCTTATGATCTATTCTGAACAGTAGGTAAGCAGGCTTGTCCCAGTTCTCGGCAGTGAATTCGAACCGGGTGGAAAGGCTGTTCTGTTCCAGTTTGATACTTTGGTCACCGTCTTTGAAGGTGACATTCAATATCTTGGTTTCATCGGCAGATGGTTGCTTGGACAGACGTACGCCTACTATGGCAACGTTATCAACAGCACCTTCGGCTACTTCGCGCTTCTCGCCGAAAGTTTCACGTACCCATGCGGTGAAAGTGCTCTCCTTTTTCTCTGCTTTTACGGTGGCATCGCCTTCTTTGGCTTTCTCGGCCGGAACGAAGTGGTTGGCTATGTTGGATGCTTTGACCGCTTTTTCCAATTCGGCAATCCGTGTCTTTATATCTACCGAATCATTATCAGCGGTAGCGGTGACACCCGCTTGTACTATCGGAGAGGTATATACGAAATAGGCTTCTTTTTGTGTGTCGATATTCGTATCCTCAAAGTCGGGTAAGGTCAGGGTGTTAGTGTAAGAGGGTGAGGCTTGAACTTGCAACATGGCAGGTTCGAGACCGGTTCCGGTTTCAATCAATCCCGCAATGATGACCAGCAAGCCTTGTCCGGCTACTGTGGCAATACGGTAGAATGTGCTTCGGATGCCCACATAGAGTGATTGCTCATGCTCCGTCAGGGCGTGCATATAGAATCCATCCGCCGCAATGTCATGAGTTGCGGAGGTGAAGCCCACTATCCAGAATACTGCCAGTGTCAATTGGAAGAAGAAGGGAGTGGGGATGGAAAATGCAATGCCTGCCAATGCAAAGGCAAGGATGTATTGCATGACGACGGTCCACCACCGTTTAGTCTTGATCAAGTCGACAAATGGACTCCAGAAAGGCTTGATTACCCATGGCAGGTAGAGCCAACCGGTGTAGAGAGCGATATCCGTGTTGGATATTCCCAAACGCTTGTACATGATGACGGAAATGGTCATCACGGCTACGTAGGGCAAACCTTGTGCAAAGTACAGGGTAGGTATCCATGCCCACGGACTGGTTTTCTTGGTAGATTGTTTCATGGTATTTTCTTATTTCTGTTTACTCATATAGCTTCTCGATATTTGCGCCTATGTAATAGTGCAGCAGTATCGCGTCATACTTATAGCCTTGTTCGCCCATAACGGCAGCACCGATCTGGCATAGTCCTACACCGTGCCCCCAGCCTGCTCCGGTGAGGATGAAACGGGCGGGGATACCTTCGGGAGAGACGCCTTCCTTATCTACTACGAATGCGGAACTGTACAGGTGGGAAGTGGACAGCGTGCGACGTATTTCCAGCTCTTTACCGATGGTGAGCGTCTTCTTGGTTCCTATGATTTTCAGTTTCCAGAGGCGACCTGAAGTTCCACGGGCAATAGGAACAAGGTCAATGATTTGCCCGTAATCGATGCCGGAACGTTTCAGAATCAGTGCAGAAAGTTCTTCCTGGGTGTAAACTACTTTCCAGCGATAGAAGTCGGTGGTTTCCTGGTCATAGTTATTCAATACCTGTGAGAGGACTTTCTTGTCTGTGGTGTTGCAGAAAGCGGGTGGAGAAGTACGTATCCATGTCTCGGCTTCTTGCTCGTCGGTCAGATCTGGTAATCCGCTACCGGATAAGGTGTTTTCGAAACTCAAGTCATTGAATTTGGAACTGAAGATACGGAAATCCCGTTGTTTCAGGAGATAGGGATACTTCACATCTTCCCAGCAATACTGGAATTCTTCGAATGCACCGCCACAGCATTTAGAGAAGCGGGCATCGCATATCTTACCGTCGGATGTCAATACTTGTCCGCGGGTGGCAGCAATGGCTTGCTTTACGATTTCGGTGGAGGCGCGGGTAATGCCTTGGTAACGCTGGCAATGGTCGTCTGCACAGACGTCGAAACGGGTGTGGTCTTCACGGTCGTACCAACGGATTAACTCTTCATCTGTTTGGGTGAAAGCGGAATACTCTGTCTGGGTTTCCGTAATCTCCTTGTTCTTATGAATCTGAGCCAAAAGCCAGCTTCGTGAAATTACTGCATGTGCCTCCAACAGCTCTAACGAAGCCGTTGCGCTCATCTCACTGGAGATTACGCTGGTCAGGTAATCTTCTACGTGAATGACGTTGATGCCTGTCAGCTTCTTGTTCTCCACAATAATCTTCAGAGAACCCAGGAAGCGCTGGTCTTCTTTACGCTCCCAGTGGAAGTTGATGCCGATGGTGACATCGAGCAGTTCGAAAGCGTCGGTGGTTTCGTTTACAGGTTCAAATAGAAGTTCGTCATAAAGGCGTCCGTTCCAGAGTATCCTGCCTTCGTTGTAGGTCACAACCTGCTTACCACTGATTTCCATATCGTTGATGCGGTACGGATTCAGCAGGATAAACTCTATTTGTGGCTCGAACAATATGCCTACGTGTACTTTGGGCTCTTTCATACTTATTTAAGTGTTATATTGCATTACTATCTCAAATTCCCCTCCTCTTGGGAGGAGGGGTGCCCTTTAGGGTGGGGTGGTAGGAGGATAATAGTATTCTTTATTATATGAGAAATAGGAATTTTGTAATTTTACCTACCACCTCCCCCTTTCAGGGTACTCCACCCCCTCCGGCTCCCCCGTTATCGGGGGAGAGCAATTCCCAAGAGAAGGAGAGCTCAAATAGTATCATTAACTATATCTTCTCTTTAATACGCTGACGCACCCGATGGAAGTCTTCGGCAGAAAGTGATACCTCACTCAGGATCTGGGCTATATCTTCGGCTGTGATCTTGAGAAAGTCTTTTTCGACCGGTGTAATAAACACTCCACCGAGATCTACGGATGCCGGACTGCTCAATAAATTGGCATCTCCTTCGGCTGTATAGCAAGCTGGACGGTGCTTCTCACGTGGAAATACGCATACGATCCATTTCTCATCTTCGTACCATGCCAATACATTCATCATTGGTTCGTCATCTCCCGGTTTGATGTCCAGTGAGTGGTAAATGATATCGAACAGGGCGGCAGCGTGTTTCTTATTGGCTGCTTCGATGACCAATGTTGCACGGGGAGCGTCATTCAAGTACCAGAGGGTGGCTTCACCGTGATCTGCCACTTTGCCTGCTACCTGTCCGTGCCAGTCCTTTTCAATAGGCATGAAACCTTTGTTGCCTGCCTGGAAGTGAGCATGGTCGGGGGCGGATGCACCGCATTTGGGACCATTATAGAATATTGTGTAATCCGTCAACGCCTGTGCCAATGCCAGCATATCCTTGAAACGGACGGCTATGCGCTGGTTCACGTGTGCTACTTCCGGTATCGTCAGATGGCGAGGAAAGATAGGGAACGGATTGACCAGGATATTATAATGTCCTTCGAACGGAATTCCTTTCTGCGCCGGCGGTAAATTGGCCGGGCAGAGAAAACATTTGCGTTCCTTGATGGACTGGGCATCTACTTTAGCTCCCGAAGAAACGATACGTGCAGGATTGAACTGTACCTTATACGGAATACCGTTTACATCGAGTTCCTTCACCTGCACACCCGAAAGGGCGGCGTAGTTGTTACGAGCCGTTTCCCAGGAGGCAAGTTGCTCGGTAAGCAGATTGTTTATGGTTTGGTTCATATTGAATGCTGTAACTGGTTACTTATTAGTGTGTTGCATAACACTTGCGTTTCATGTGAGGGACACTTGCGTTACATTTGTAGCACACAAGCATTTCATCTGAGAAACACTTGTGTGGTACAAGTGCGGAAAACGCATGGAGTGTTTATCTTCTCTTATTCTTCGCCACGCGTGCCTGGAGTTCCCAGGTACGGATGCGGTCTTTATACAGATTATGACCATTCATTTTCACGATATCCAGTGAAGCATCCGAGTTGTCATCCCATCGGCGGCACAAGTAAACTACGTCATACACACGGCCGATCTGGTATTGGCGGGAGAAGTTTAATCCCAGTGCATAGTCTTCACCATAGCTGGTATTCGGAACTTTCACTTCACGCAGCACCGGTGTATAGAAAGCACGAGGAGCCCCCAAACCATTGATGCGGAGTGCATTGTTGCGTCCGTTTTCGGGTGTCCATTCTTTGTGGTCGATAATACCCGGAGCAATCATATTCATATTGAAGTCCGTCATCATATAAGTACCTACCACCATGGCGCAATTCTGTTCATAGAAAGCACGAACCATAGTGGTCAGTGTATTTTCATCGCTGTACACGTCGTCACTGTCCAATTGTACAGCGAACTTACCACATTTGGGATGATGCACACCCATGTTCCAGCAACCGCCAATACCCAGGTCATTGCGTTCGGGGATGATATGGATGAGGCGTTCGTCGTTCTTGAATTCGTCAATAGCTTCTGTGGTCCCATCCGTAGAGTGGTTGTCGATGATAATCAGGTTGAACTTAAAGTCGGTCTTCTGCTTCAATACCGAATGAATAGCATCACGGATGGTGCGGATACGGTTGCGTACGGGGATGATAACCGAAGCTTCATATTCGAAGTTGCCTGCTGAAAATTCTATTTGTTTGAATTCTGGTGCCAAATAGCCACCGATTTCTTTCAGATGCTCGGTACAAGCCTGTTCCATTTCAATCTGGCGGTCACGGTTTCTGGGATCCACGTAATCGAATATCTTCTCACCGCTCTTGCGGGTATCGTCTTCAATTTCGCTGTACAGATACTCATTGATGTGTACCAGACTTTCGTTCTGGCTTACTTTCAGGCGAAGGTCATAAAGCCCGGCAAATTTATATTCGTCTTCATTCATGCGGGCAGCAGCCTCCTTGAATGCATCTGTACGGAATAACAGCACGGAACCGAAGTCGAAATCATCGCGCAATGAGCCGAATTGATAATCGATCACCGGGGCATTGGTTTGCTTGCCTTCCTTTACCTGGTAGCGGTCAGCATATACCATGCCTGCACCGCTGTCTTCAGCAATGTGTATCATACGCTCCAGGGCGAATAAACCCAGTTCGAGCGTCGTATATTTTGTATAGATCAGCGTATATTCTGCATCGCTATGTCCGGCTATGTCTCTTATGGCCGCACTGGACTGGATGGATTGCATGTGCAGGGTACTACATCCGGGCAGGTTTTCTGTAACGTCCGGTAGGGCGAGCAGATAAATGTTATTCACTAAGCCGGTTTCTTGCAGGCCTTTTACTGTCTTTTCCGCTTGTGCAGCTCCTGAAAAAGGAACGAAGCAATTGATTTTATTCATAATGTCCTATATTGCTTTTAATTATTAATTCTTTAATTCTTAACTCGTAGCAGTCCCACTTCGCCACTGGTAGCAGTGAACAAAACCTGTCGTCCGTTCAGCGGTACTACGGTACTGATCAGTGAGTTACCTATCTTATGTTTCCACAAGACTTTACCGGTTTGGGCTTCCAAAGCAAAGATCAGTCCTTCCTTGGTACTGCCGAACATTACGCCTCCTTTTTCCACTTGCATGGAGGGTGCATGTTCGTATCCGAAGCCGACGTTGCTTGCCCATAATTCGCGGGGGTGATCTCCCTGTGTGGCATAGCAGACAATACTGTCGTTCATGGTCTTGCTGAATACACGCGTTCCATCTTCCGACAGGCCAATCGTTTCACGTACCATAGACTGGAAAGTGCGCCACACTGTTTCTCCGTTTTCTATATTGATAGCCGTCATGGCACGTTGCGGGTCGGTGATAAATACTTTGCCTTCTGCGGCTACCGGCCATACGGCTGCGGGTGAGAAGTGCATGCGCGTTAAACCGCCTGTCCACTTCCATAATTCTTTGCCGTCTGCCTTATTCAATGCATAGAGGGTATTGTCCCAGGCACCGAAGATCACCTTGTCGGCTGTTACCAATGGTTTGGTTTCAATGTATCCTTTCACACCGGTATATGCCCAGAGCACTTTACCTGTGTGGATATCAATAGCACGGAAAGTAGAATCGCTGGCACCAATGTAGGCAATTCCATTTTCAATGGTTACCGCACCCAGTACCGGGGCTTTTGTTTTTACAGTCCACAGCAGTTTTCCGTCTTTACTGTTCAGACCGTAGATGTTACGGTCGGCAGAACCGAATACGACTATACCATCTGCCGCAGCCGGAGTGCCTACAATGCGCTTACCGGACTGGAAATTCCACAGTTTCTTGCCATTCTTCAAGGCATAGCAAGTCAGGTACCCCATATCGTCTCCGATGAACACTTTGTCTTTTTCTATTGCAGGCGAACAATAGATACCTGCACCGGTTTGCACTACCCACTGTTCTTTCACATTCGGGTATTCTGTGTTGACTGAAAAGTCGGGGTATTTCTCTGCTTTTCCATTACGATCATAATAGGGCTGAGTCAGCGAGAAAGCAGCCCATTGCTTTTTCGGTTCGCCGATGCGTTGCGTGTAGACGAGGATCGAATCTTTCGTTATATCATAGATGCCATATCCCGGTTTTCCATCTTTATCACGCAGGTTGCTGCGCATCAAAATACCCGGAATGCCATCATAACGCAAATCCCGGTTACGGTGATAGTGCCCGCCGATGAACAAACGAATGTTATAGGGGCGCACTGCATCTGTTACTTCATACCAGTTATCGACATCTCCATCCAGTAACGGATAGTGTGTGACAAGTATAACCGGTTTATCTTTTCCAAACTTATCCATTTCTTCCGTCATCCAACGGATGTCCTGCGGAACGACATGTCCGTAAGCCATACGCATCAACGGGCCGGAGTTGAAACCCAGAAACAGAATGCCTTTATGCTCGAATTCAAAGCGTTCGCCGCCGAAAATCTCACCGAAGGCAGTACAACCGGAGTCGCTCCATTTGGTTTCATGGTTACCGAGGATCACGTAATACTTCGCTTTCAGTAAATCCAATGTCTCTTTGACTTTCAGCATAGTGGCACGGTCGCCCTCTTCGGTGATGTCGCCCGTAACCAAAACAAAGTCGATACTGTCTATCGCATTTATTTGCGCGACGGAACGTAGTAAGTCTTCCGTCGGGTTGGGGTTGTTGGGGCTGAAATGGATGTCCGTTATTTGCGCAAAACGGAATGTGCCATGTTGTGCCTGCACCGCGAACGGTAGCAGGCACCCCAACAGGAACGTTATTAAAAGTCTTCGCTTCATAAATGATGATTGATTTTAGTATATTATTGCTTGAGTGAATCTGTTTTTTCATTGAAGAATGTAAGGATGGCATTCATCAACGCTTCTCTTTCAGAGGCGGTGCGCAATGCTTCGAACGGGAAGCCCAGTATGCAGGTCTTGTAGGCGCCTTTGTAAACTACTCCGGCACTCAGATTGTTTTCCGAATAGCGCATTACGGTGTATGCATCTTTTGTTGCCGGTTCGATGGCATCCGGTGATTCTACCACATAGCTGTCTGCATTCAGTTCATTATGGTATGTATAGTTGCCTGAAAGGGCGGGGAACGGTGAAGCTACACATTTCACCTTACCCTCTGTAGCTGCCTGCCCCACGCGCCATTTATATTTCAGGACTTCTGTTGCAAATTTCTTATCGGATTCCTGAGCCGGGGCAAGGCGATTGTCCCAAAGGTCGGTTCCTACATAAGCACCCGAGACGAAGATGTTTCCGCCTTGTCCGCAATATGCGGTGATAGCTTCCTGCATGGGTTGGCTGAATGTTTTGAACTCTAACGGCTTCACACCGCCACGTCCCATTTTGGTCTGACATTCTTTACCTAATATCAGGTCTACATACTTATAGTCGTTCAGGTTCATTGTTTTATTTTCTACACTTTCATCGCTGCAAGATATGAAAGAATATCCGGCTTTCAAAATGGCGGCTCCATGAATAGCGGGATAATCGAATGTGTTTCCGGCGATTACTTTATCTTCGTAATTGCTATAGCTGTCGCCGAAGCCGGAAGCATCGTCGTCCATCCATGGAATGGAACGGCGGTATTCTTTCATCTTACCAATGTAGCTGATATCTTTCAGATAAGGTACGCCGTGGTCCAGATCATCTAAGAAACCGGCAAGTAAAGTATCTCCGGGAACAGGTGCGACAAAATCTGCCGGAGCACTGATGCGGTCGAAGCCGTTTACTATCAGCACGATATCTGAGTGATTAGCGTTTGTCTGCTTATCACTCATCGCTAATCGCTTATAACTATTAAACGCACGTCCTGCTGAGAGTATTTCGGACGGGAAACTTTCTCCGCCCTTGTTGACGGCAGTTACTTTATAACTGCATACCATGCCGGCAGGGAGGGCGGTGCGATAGGTATTCTTATCTACCAACACGCCATTATCGAAATCGCCATCTCCGATACGGGTATAAACTATATATTTTTCAGCATTTGCCGTTGGCTCCAGTGGGTCGGCTACGGGTTGCCAGGTCAGTTCTATTTCATTCTCGCCTACCATTTTCAATGCCATATTGTCGACAGGCAACGGCTGAACGATATAGTCCATGTGGTATTGCGAGCAAATGAATTGCAGCATACCTTTATAGATTGCACGGCTTACCGTAAAACGGAAGCGTGGATCTAAACCATAACGCATGTCTGCAAAGTTCTGGTGAGAAAGTAATTCCAGTAACATAGTGGGGACACGGGGTACACGTGCTTCGTAGTAGGATTGGTTCCACATACCGCGGCGTGTCCAATCCGGTTCGTATAGGCTGCGGATATCCCGTACGATATTTGACTGAATTAGGTCTGTCATGTCGTGTGCCAGATAGCGGGATGCTCCGTTGGCGTATTCTTCATTGTAAACGTTGGTATAGTAGATACCCAGTGTTCCGATGATGGAATCGTTTAGCGTAGTTCCTGCATCTGAATGGAAGGCGAAAGCCATATCTACCGGGATATTCAGTCCTTGTTCTGTCGGGTTAACCGTAGAACCACCGGCAAGGTAATTCACCCAGATACCACGACATTTGTAATCATCCGTATAGTCATTCTTACCTTGGCTGTCGGAATAAACACTGTCCGGAATACCTGCCCATTGAAGCCAGTAGCGTGCTGCCTCGCAGAAACGGGGATAACCGCTTATCTCATACGGGTAATCTATCTTCGGCATTTCTTTATGCACTATGGCAGCATTGCCATCCGAACTTTTAATATTCTCTGTGGCACCTGCATCAGAGATACGGCGGGCCATATTTCCCATACCACCTCCGATTTTTACGGCATCAGCGGTAACGATACGTCCGGTTTTCTCAGAACGATTGCTTAAAACAACTTTGCCGGCATTGCTTTTTCCGGCATCAAAACCAAATGTACCCAGATAAATCCAAGTGCCGCCACCCATCTGTTGGTTCACTTTGAATTGGGAGACTCCTCCTTTGTGATAAACGGTGTAAAGGGCATCATCCGTACTGTTTGGCAATGATTTATAGGATACATAAACGGCGTACTGTCCGGTTGACGGGAGTTCAGGAATCCATTCGGCAGTACTTTCTTTCTCCTTCTTACCTTTCACCGTCTCGACAGTGCGGAAAGTTCCTTCACGGAATGGGTTTTCAAAATTGATATATTGATCGCGCAGATGGGCGAAACCTTCACCGGTACCTTGCATCCAGTTCTTATCGCCTATCTTTCTGTATAAACGGAACGGGAGTGAAGGCAACCGTCATTGTCTACGACAACTTCTGCTATTTGGCTATCCCGTTCACGGGGCATCAGCACATTAGCTCCTGCATTCTCCAACATGGGAACCAGGAAAGGCAGTACATAACTTTGCGTATATAAATCCTCCACCGTCTGGAAGATGCGGGCGCGTTGCCATTCCCAGCGTGTCAGTTTGGGCTCATAATAGAAGCCATGACTCTGCCACAAAGCAATGTGACGGTTCTTTAGTCCATTTGTAGGGGTATAGGGGGTGGAAAGGGCCGTTACTAAAGGTTTTGTCCCGGCAGGATTGAATGTTTTGGCTTTTTTGTCCTTTTTGCTGCGTAGTGCTTGGGGGATTAATTCTTCAATGCTACGCTTATTCGTGCGGATTTGCAGGTTGTATTTTGAAAACTCTGCCGGAAGCAGTGCCTGCACACCTTGATAAATCTCTGTCACATTATCTTCCCGGAAAGGAATATATGCACAGTTCATGTTAGCGAATAATTGCAACGTGTTTTCTTCAATGGCGACAGAGTCAATCCGGATGCGCCCTACGGAAACCTCTTTCCGTGCGGTTGCGTCCAGAAACTTACCGATTTCCTGGCGGACATCCGTCGGAAGCTCTTGCGCGCCTCCCGTTTGGGGGATCAGGGAGGCGGTGAGCAAAGTGAACAAAAAATGAAGTCTTACATTCATGGATGATGTATTAAGTTAATTATTAGTTCTTATCTTTTCTGATCAACAGGCAGAGTCCGATAAACGTGAACAGAGCGTTAAATATCAGCAGTTCGTAGCTAAACTGATACCCATTGAACCAGGCTTCCGAATTCTTTTGCAGGATGAAGCAAAGGATAGGGGAGAGGATGGCTACCAATGGGATATATTTGTCGCGAACCTGTTGTTTCATGAATATACCGAATGCGAATAATCCGAGAATGGGGCCGTATGTGTAACTTGCCAGTATATATACGGCATCGATTACACTTGTGTTATTCAATAGGTTGAATACGAATATCGTGATACCCATAATTACAGCCATACCGATATGTACCCGCTTGCGTATCTTTACGATTTCTTCTTCCGTCCTGCCTTTTGTCCCGAGGATATCCACTGTAAAGGAAGTTGTTAAAGCTGTCAGTGCTGAGCCGGCAGCGGAATAAGCCGAAGAAATAAGTCCAATGATAAACAAGATACCTACAATTGCAGGGAAGTAGTTACCGGTGGCTATCAATGGGAAGAGTTCATCGCTCTTTTCTACCTGAATGCCTTGGTTACCAGCGAAGATGTAAAGCAATACTCCAAGCATCAGGAACAACAGAATTACGAAGAACTGTGATATAACACTCGTAATCATATTTTTCTGTGAATCTTTGAAGTTCTTGCAGCTGAGGTTACGTTGCATCATGTCCTGATCCAGCCCTGTCATGGCAATCATAGTGAATGCTCCGGCAAAGAATTGTTTGAAGAAATATTGTTTACTGTTTACATCGTCAAAGAAGAAAATGCGTGACATGTCACTATCGGCTATTGTACTGATCATGCTGCTAAGCGACAGATTGAGATCGGAAGCAATATAACTGATGCAGAGAACTACGGATACCACCAGACAGAATGTTTTGAGTGAATCTGTCCAGATCAGAGATTTTACTCCACCCCGGAACGTATAGAGCCATACTAATGCTACGGTAATGGCCACATTCAAAATAAATGGTAATCCAAACGGTTCGAATACCAGCAGTTGAAGTGTCAGACATACGAGGAACAAACGTACCGCGGCTCCCAGCATCTTAGAGATGAAGAAGAACCATGCGCCTGTCCGATAGGAAGACATACCAAAACGATTTTCCAGATATTCATAGATGGATATCAGGTTCATCCGGTAGAACAGTGGCGTCAATACGAATGCTATGATGAACTGTCCCGCAACAAATCCCAATACCATTTGCAGGTAACCGAAACTACTGGCAGCCACCATACCCGGTACTGATACATACGTCACTCCGGAGATGCTGGACCCAATCATGGCAAATGCCACAACATACCAGGCCGATTTACGGTTACCGACGAAGAAACCTTCATTGTCGGCTTTTCTGCCGGCTATATAAGATATAGTGAACAAGATCACGAAATAAGCGGCAATAGTAATGATGACAGATATCGGGCTCATAGGGTTGATTTATGATTTATAATAGTACATGAACTTATTCTTCGTAAAGCAGATATGGTTTACGTTGCACCTTGAATTTCTCAACGTCATCTTTCCACATAGCTCTAATTTCATCGGCACTTTTTCCTTCTTTTATCATTTTCCGTACATAATCCCTTCCTACCAGCAATTCAAAGAATGGACGGAAGAAATGATCATCCAGGTTCAGATTACGATATGCATCGATGACATAAGATAAATCTACACCTCGTTTCCAGATTTCTTCATCACTCATATTGCTTAGGTCTACTCCATGGCACAGTTTATTCAGCTGCGGCGGATTCTTTGCTCCGGGAATACTTCTTGGGGTGAAACTGTAGCTATATCCGGTCATATTGGGATGTCCATAAACCTGAAATGGGAGTGAAGTTCCTCTACCCAAGCTGACGGGAGTTGCCTCAAAAAAGCATGTAGCCGGATATAGATATATCGACTTCATGTTCGGTAAGTTAGGAGATGGGGGAATTGGCAGCTGATATTTAGTCTGATGTGTATAATTCTTGCATTTGATCACTGCCAGATCACATTTGCGTGAACCAGGCAACCAACCTTCTCCATTAATCATTAATGCAAGTTCCCCTAATGTCATTCCGTGTACAATAGGAATCGGCAACCATCCCACACCTGATTTATATTTCATATCCAGAATCGGTCCATCTACATAATGCCCATTCGGATTAGGACGGTCTAATAACAAAACTTTCTTGTTATATTCCGCACAGACATCCATTAGCCGGCACATCGTTATGTAATAGGTGTAAAAACGTAATCCTACGTCCTGTATATCTACTATCAGAATATCAAATTTTTGCATTGAAGCCTTACTTGGCTTTTTGTCCTTCCCTTCATAAAGAGAAAGAATTGGCACCCCTGTTTTAGAGTCTACTGAACTGGATACGTGCTCGCCTGCATCTGCATTTCCACGGAAACCATGTTCGGGCGAGAAGATGGCAACTACATTGAATTTGTTTTCTAAAAGAACATCCAATAGATGTTTATCCCCTATCATTCCTGTATGATTAGAGAAAATGGCAATCCGTTTATCCTTTAGGATGGGAAAATACTCGGAAGTTTGTTCGTCACCCAAAATAATCCGGTCTGTTTGTGCCTGACACCAGAAGGTACTACACAATAAAAAGATCAGTAGCAGAAGTTTCTTCATAATAGTATTATTGTTAAGGGGGATATTCGTAGCAACAAAGATAGATTTTATTTTAATATCAAAAACACTTATTTTATTATTTTTAGCATTATAATTAATAATTTGCAAATAATCAGATATTCACCTTATTTATATAGAAGATATATTATCTTTGCTGTGAACCAAAAAAAATCATCATCATGAAATTTACTTATTTATGTGCAGCATTTGCGTGCATTTTCAGTTTGGCTGTTCAGCCGTTATCAGCCGGTAAAAAAAAGAAAGTTCAAAACCAGGAACAAAAGGTTGCTTTGGGAGTCTGGGACGATGTGGATAAAGGTGCCACGGTGGAGTCTCTGATTCTCTGGATGAAGCCTTTCGATGAGGCCGGTATCAAGAATTATTATATGTGTGGCTCACCGGAAGAAGTGGCGCGTTATATTGAGGCTGCCAAGTCCTATCAGGGTGCAAAAGTGCATGCGTGGATGTTCACTGTGAATGCTCCCGGGGATTCTGCGGCGTTGGTGCATCCCGAATGGTTTGATGTGAACCGGATAGGTTATAACAGTCATGAATATGACCCTTATGTAAAGCATTATAAATGGCTGAGTCCTTCTGTGCCTGAGGCCCGACAGTATATGAAAGATAAAGCGGCTTCTTATGCAGCTTTGGAAGGACTGACTTCTGTACATCTGGATTTTATTCGCTATAATGATGCGGTACTGGGGCGACGTCTGCAACAGCATAAGTTTAAGATTCAGCAAGATACCTATCGTGCTGAATATGATTTTGGCTATCATCCGGTGGCAATAGAAAAATTTAAGAAACTGTTCGGTTACTCCCCGTTAGATTTGCAGGCTCCGTGGATGAGTCCGGAATGGTTGCAGTTCCGTTTGAATGAGGTCACTTCTTTGGTAAATGAGATTGTAGAAGCGACTCATTCTGAAGGCAAACTGGTTTCAGCGGCTGTTTTTCCTTATCCTACCCGTGCCCGCATGACAGTTTATCAGGACTGGCCTACCTGGAAAATAGATATTGTATGCCCGATGAATTATCAGTCGTTTTATTCGGAAAGCCTTGAATGGATACCGTTTAGTATAGAAAACGGTTTGCGCGAAACTTTCCATAAGAATAAGTATGTATCCGGTTTATTTGTTCCCGATATTACGGCTGAAGAGCTATATACAGCTGCAAAACTATCTATCGAAGCAGGAGCGGACGGCGTAAATTTCTTTAATGCACGTTCTTTGCTGAAGGATGGAAAGTTGCAAGTGGTCAGCAGGATTAATCAGGAATATAACTTGTAATTACCATTGGAACTGATTTATCACTAAACAATTTTATAGTACGGGGTCCTGTAGTAAGGCGTTCAAAGAATATAGTTTACTGTCTACCAGGACCCTGAATCTTGCCGATACATGTCATAAATCTTTCTACCCATGAACTGATATCCCATTCCCTCGTATTTCGTACCGGAGAATACTGACTGGATATAGCCATTTCGCTCTACCAGTATTGTATGGTAAATCTTCTGCTCCGGATTCTTTCGGGAATAAAACTGAATCCGACGGTTGTCTGCCGTGAAATAAATAATACTGTCATTTTCGGTTTTATTCCATGACAGACGTTTCATTTTCTTTTTCAGATATCGTTGCATTAAATAGGTTCTGTGCCAGGTTCCTCCTGTCTTTGAGACAAATGGCTTTCCATCCAGCAGAGCATTAGCATCATCATAACAAGCTACAAATAAGCGATTGTCGGAAGAAGCTTCCAGCCATTTTTGTAATTTATCTCCGTAACGTTCATTATCCCAGTTGTAATTGCTGTCAATGAAAGAGATTCTTTTCACATAATCCGGAATTTCAGAAACTGCATCCATAAAACCGAAAATGAAGTTGCCTCCTCCACTGTGGCTGTTCAGTTCGATATGTGGATTATACTTGGAAAAAAGAGAAAGAATATACTCTACTGTTTCTTTAATCTTTTGATCTCGTGTAGGTTCAGCTTTTCTCCAACTTCCCCAGCTTTTGGTGTCTGCTTCCAGGTAAACCGTAATAAAGTTACATTCCGGATCAGAAGCTCTGATATACCGTGTTTGAGCTCCTATGTGTTGTATATGATAATGCCAGTCATCACCTTCTGCCGGCATTTTCCCGATGGTCCAGTCTGTACTGTTGCCATTCGGTAGTGCATATAGTACAAGTTTTGTGGGTTTATCCTTTCCGAATTTAGTTTCTGCGGGAGCATTTATATGAACTTTGATTCCTGGAGTATGGATAAAGCTGATAACTTGTTCCTCAAAATAAGGACTGGTTACAAATCCGGGTAATTTGATTGCTTTACCGGATATTCTTGATGAAGGATTCATCTGTTCTTGTGCCCGATTGGACAGAGAAAGACAACATATAAGAATTAAGAGAAGAATATTTTTCATATTGTTTCAGATAAGAGGTTATATGTATAACAAAATGCGTAGCTGAATTACTCAACTACGCATTTCATAAGAATCAATTTTTAGTTAACATCCCACCATAGGTTATTTTGTATGCTGTTGCTTCCACCCATGCGCTTTTCGGCTTCTTTCACGTTAGCTTCGTTAACGGTGTATTCCGAAGAAGGATAATAGATACGCTTGATATAAGCGTTTGGAGTATTATTAGCCTGATCAGAAGGATTCATGTTGAAGACACTTGAACTTACGTTTGCGAATGGCATAAGCGTAGGTTTGTGGAACTGGCGATGATCAGCCCAAGTTTCAAAAGAACATTCCTGGAACTGAGCAATGTATTTCTGGGTAAGAATCTTATCCATAGGTGTATTGTTAGTTCCTGTAACATCGTCATACTTGGCTGTGGTTCCATAATAGTTTGGAGAAGTTGAAGCCAGATAATTTGCGATTTTGCTTTCCGGAACTCCCAGTTCTGTCATACTTGAGCGTACGCCGGCTTCGTATTCTGTTTTGGCATCTCCACTTGTAAGACCAAGTTGGATGGCAATAGCTTTCAGGAAGCACAGTTCGCTGTACTTGAACAAAGGATACTTTCTGTCAATGGTTTCATAATACCAGGGACCGATTTTTGAGAAGTCGCTAACAAACTGTCCATTGTCCATTGCAGCACCTACACCCGAAGCTACATGTCCCGGATCTGTGCCGTCCCAATTGCCGTTCATGCTTGGAGTTGCAGGGCTTTCGATGATACCTGCGGGTTCAAAGTGGATCGGAGCGCGAGGATCGACAACTGCAGGAGCATTCTTGGCAGTAAGAATAACTTCGGTGATATTCTTATTGGCTTCGCGGTCGGCTGCGGTAGGCCATGCTTGTCCACCGATACCTTCTACAAGACGTTTGTAAGCCGTTGACATATGCAACACCGAAGAACCTTTATGATAATAAATCGGGTTCTGGGCAAATTTATCTTCTCCTTGCGTCAGGAAGGCGGCATCAGCGTCACTGCTGAATACACCTGCTGAAATGGCAGCTGCGGCTTCTGTTTTAGCCTTGGCGGCATCTACGTCGGAGATACGGACAGCCATGCGCGCAGGCGGATAGAGTTGGCGAATTTCTTCCATTTGGTGGCATCACCCCCATAAATAAGGTCATAAGAACCGACATTATTGGCTGCCGACTCATCCAGTTTACTTACGGCATCTTTTAATTCTTCGAATATGGTATAATATATGTCCTTCTGAGTGTCATACTTAGGCTGATCAATGTCGTTGGCAGCTTCAGAGTAAGGTACATCTCCCATACAATTCGTTAAACGCAACATAGCATACGCTTTCCAGATACGTGCCATCTGAACGACGTTATTGTGAACAGGGTTGCTCTCATTGGCACGGATTAATGAATTGGCATTGGTAAGCACGGTGTAAGTCAACTCCCAAATGTTGTCCACATAGCGTGCGTCTATGTTATAGTCGGAAGCCGAGAGTCCGTCGTTAGCCGAATATTCACAGAAAGTACTGATCATCAGCTGGTCTATCTGTTGCCACTGATTGGCATACGGAATACCACGTCCCTGTATGAATATCAGCTGGAACTTAGGATCTACTGAACCCGGTGTCGGGTTGTTGGGATCGGTATTCATATCGTCAAAATCGCCTACACAGCCCGCGAAGGCCATTGAAAGACCAATAATGCTTATAATGGATTTAAATAACTTATTCATTTTATCTTCATTTTTAGAATGTAACATTAAGATTGAAACCAAATGAACGGGTAGACGGTAGAGCAGCGGTTTCTACACCCTGTCCGTTGCCAGTAGAGTATGTACATTCAGGGTCGAATCCCGGAAGGTTATTGTACAGGAAGCATACGTTGTTGGCTACAGCACTGACTTTAATACCACTGATGATTGTCTTGTTGAACCATTTGTCCGGCAATATCCAAGAGAAATTAAGTTCGCGAAGGCGTACGTTGGTAGCATCATAAACGTAGTTTCCGATGTTGCCATAGAACTGTCCCCAATAAGCGGTAGGATTCAGTTCAACGGTGTTGGGAGCTCCTGTGTTTACATTAACACCCTGAGAAATCAAGCCCTTACCGGTTGAATAGAATTCTTCACGTCCGGCAACTGTTTCTTTGGTCTGACCATTAGATTGCAGACGCATCATAGATTGCAGATATACATCGCCACCATAGCGGACATCAATCAGGAATCCGAAAGAGAAGTTTTTCCATCTTAATGAAGAACCGATACCTGCTGTCCAATCCGGGTTCATATTACCGGAAACGCGGAGGGTAGGATCTACTATGTATTTGCCGTCATCACCCACAAGGCGGTTTCCTTTCTCATCATATTTGAAACCATTCGTGTAAATCTGCCCGTAAGGTTCGCCTGTTTTAGCCATGACATAACAGTTTTGTCCCATCGGGCGAGCTAATGTAATGGATTCCACTCCTTCGTAAAGTTCTACGACTTCAGAAGAGTTTTTGGCGAAGTTCACCCAAAGATTCCAGTTCCAGTCGCGTGTGCGAACCGGCGTGGCATTCATCTGAAGTTCCCATCCCCAGTTGTCTACACGTCCTGCATTGATATATTTGGCGCTATATCCCGAAGTGATGGATGAAGGCATGGATATGATCTGGTTGTATGCACGTTTGTTGTAGTATGTAACGTCGAATCCTAAACGGTTATCAAAGAAGCGGATATCAGCACCGAACTCGGTAGATTTGATAATCTCCGGTTTAAGGTTAGAGTTTGCTTTCGTAGAAGGTTCTGCCACGCCCATCTGACCACCTGCCATGTTAGAAACTGTAGATAATACAGACAACAGCTGATATGGATCGGTGTCATTTCCTGCTTCAGCATAAGATGCGCGTACTTTAGCGAAAGAAAGCCAGCTGGGAACATCTACTTTGAACTTGGTCAACATATCCGTCACTACCCAACCCAGAGAGAATGAGGGATAGAAGAATGAACGGTTATCCTTCGGTAATGTGGAAGACCAGTCATTACGTACAGTTATATCGAGGAACAGGTAGTTATCCCATGACAATTGTCCCAGTGCATAGAGGGATTGAACTTCTTTTTCTGATTTGGAAGTCGAAGTAGTCTTGGATTGACCATTCTGAATGGTATACAGTTCAGGAATGTTCAAACCTTCGGCTGTGGCATAGAAACTATTGTACTGGCGGTTCATCAGGTTACCACCAACAGAAAGCATTCCGGAGATTTTGGAGTCTGCAATCTTATCCTTTTGTGCTGTAACCAGGAAATCTGCATTGTATTCAGCCATATTGTATTGACCGGTTGAGAAACGACCATCCTTATAACCTGCACTTGAAATCAAGTCATGGCGTATCCACTTTTCGGTCTTCTTGCCATAAGTGTCACCGCCGAAGCGAACCATAGCTTTCAGCCAGCTGCTAACCTCGTATGTCAATGAAGCGAAACCATTGATACGATTGGTTACGTCCTTGTTACCGCTGAGAGAAGTCAGTGCATACGGGTTATTTACCACCGTAAGCATACTGGGATACCAGTCGATAATCTTTCCGTCTTTATCAAAAACATCTTTCATTTCGTGCAGGTTGATGCTGCGCGGAGTATAAATAAGAGCGAATATCGGGTTGAAACCTGAAGCAGAGAATTCAGGACGTCCCTGACCTTTCTGATAAGTATAGTTCAATTTGGCATCGAGAGTCAGGTTCTTGATGATTTCGCCACCTGCGCGAATAGAGAAGTTTGTCTTGTTCAACTCATTCTTCGGGATAACACCCTTACGCATTGTGTTTGACATACCTACACGGTAGTTCATCTTACCGGCGGAACTTGTGATATCAAGAGAATTGGTCCATGATGTACCGGTGTCCATGAAATCGGAAAAATCATTATTTTTTGCTTCCAAAGGACGGGTTTGTCCTGTCCAGTCTGTAACAACCGTACCCATTTTAGGACCCCAGGAGTTACGCGAGGTAGCCACAAATGCTCCGTCTGTACCCTGACCGTATTCATTCTGGAATTCCGGTTGAATCATTACATTTTCAAAAGTAAAGTTGCTATTGTATGACACTTTGGTTCTGCCACCCTGGCCTTGTTTGGTTGTAACCAGAATCACACCGTTACCACCGCGTGAACCGTAAAGAGCTGTAGCCGAAGGACCCTTCAGTACAGAAATTGATTCAACATCATCAGGATTCAGCATGGATAGTCCGTCACCGGTATCCGAATAACCTGCACCCCAAGAGTTTGTATTTACGTCGTCAACGCCTTGAGAGTTGTCGAACGGAACCCCGTCCACTACCACCAACGGCATATTATTACCCGATATAGAGTTGTTACCACGGATGACGATACGGTTTGAACCACCGGGAATAGAAGTTGAAGAAATATTCATACCGGCAATCTTACCATTCAGTGATGTGGCAATGTTTGCAGTCCGGTTTTCAATAAGAGCGTCCCCTTTTACGTCTTGCACTGAATAACCGAGCGCCTTCTTTTCACGCTTCATACCTAAAGCCGTCACCACTACCTCGTCCAGAGCATAGTCTGTTCCGCTTAACTGTATTTTGTACGTAGCATTATTTGTAACAGGAATTTCCTGTGCGTCGAATCCAATGAAAGATACTACCAAGGTTTTTCCATTGGATGGAATATCCAGAGAGAACTTGCCGTCGATATCTGTTGCTGTACCGATGCCTGTTCCTTTTACAAGTACAGTTGCTCCGATAATCGGTTCGCCCTGAGTGTCTGTCACTACTCCGGAAATCCTTCTTGAGTTCTGTGTACTAGACGAAGTGGTATTTTGTGCACTTACACTCATTCCAGGAATGTAACCGCCACATATAAGCATTAGGCCGGTTACTGATAGAATTAAAAGTTTTTGCATTAACATAGATTTAATAAACAATAATGGTTAATAGTCCAGAATTATATCATCATATATGATTGGCTTGCTTTGAATATTTGTAACTTAACTTGAAAATAATGTCATTATTTTCTCATACTCAAAGAATTACCAGAGGCTGTTGGGCAGCTGTCACATTACCAATGTCTATGAACAGTACACTTATAGTTACTGCTGAGAGGAGTTTGCTGTTTGCGAATCCTTTTCTTTTGCGATCTTCATTCATAAAAAGTTGATGATTTTGTTGTTAACTAAAATAGTCTTCTCTGAAAGAGTAAGAATGGGCAATTGAGAATAGCTTTGAGGCTATTTCTGCTGTCAGGTGGGGTCTTGTTCCATAGGCTCTTTTTTATTTTTAGGTTTAACTTATATTATATCTCTATTACCATAATTATATATCGGCTAAGTTCCAAGAGAACTTGGTAAATACATTGTCGGTTAAAAATTAAAATACACTAAATACTGTTACTATTTAGTTGGTTGTTTTAAGAGATAAACTCGTTATTAACAAAGGTGATGAAACGCCATTTCTTCGTTTCTTCTTAGCAAAGATATATTATAATTTAATATCAAGAACATTCCTTTGCATTTATTTAACTTTATATTTATATATTTGCTCTTCGAGAAGGTTTGCAACTTCTACGATATGCTTTATATACAAATATTAAGGTTCTTCAATATTTAATGAGTGGAAGTCAATCAGTCCATTCATGGGAGTTTCTTCAATCACGTCCAACTCAATGCCAAAGTCACCGGCGACTTCTCTTAGAATCGGGGCATAGCTATAGGCTAACGAACCTACAAAGCGGATTGGATAGTTCTTATAATCATATTGGCATACATTCCTTGTGAAAAAGTTGCGCAAATTGGTGATTATTAGTTCGTAAACATAATCATCACTCGTATAATCCGCCAGGAAATAAGAAATAGTGGATAGAAAACGATTAGGAAACGGGCGATTATAAACAGACTCCATTACTTCATTAGGGCTAATACGGAATTTCTCAAAGAAATCAGCCATTACCTCTTTGGGAGCCAAGCCCTTTAGTACATCCGAAAGAAAATGCTTGCCTAATACAGCACCACTACCTTCATCTCCCAATATATATCCGCCTGCTCTGACATTTTTTACAATAATCTTTCCGTTGTAAAAGCAAGAATTAGATCCGGTGCCTAAAATGCAGGCAATTCCTGCTTCACATTTAAACAGACCACGGGCGGCGGCAAGTAAGTCACTCTCTACTTGGATCGGAGTTTTGAACTGTGCTACTAATGAGGCACCCAATACATTCTTTTTCTCATAAGAAGTACAACCGGCTCCATAATAATATACTTGCTCCAGTTTTCTTTTGAAAAAAGTTTCGGGTAAACCTAAACGCACACTCCGGCTGATCTCTCTTCGGGTTTGGAAGAAAGGATTAAGTCCCTCTGTAAAAACACGTTGTATCAGGTGATTGTCTTCAACCAAAGCCCATTCAGTTCTTGTCGAACCACTCTCTGCAATCAGTTTCATACGCAGTTAGATTTAGAATTGGATACAAATATATAGTTTTTTTTAATATACCAAGACAAAAACTTCCAAAACTTCACTTAATCGTTTGGTTTTCGTGCTTTGCATTACTTACTGAAAAGAATATCTGAGGAATACATGGTTAAAGTGTAAAAAAGAGGTGAACTACTGCATATCTCCTTAAATTTATATGGAAGAATTGTAACCCGTTTTCTTGTGGGTTAAGTACCCCTTTTGCAGGGCTACACCTTTTGCTATAAAGGGTGTAGCTATCACGTCAAAAGGGTGTAGCCATCCGAAGTAAAGGGTGTAGCCATCTGAAATTGCCCTCACAGCTACTTCCTGAAGGGAGGAAAGACTCTATTCCTGGAAGTTCATTCCTATAAGGACTCAACTTTTATGAATCGGAATAGACCATCCCTTTATCATTCTGGCTATACCCGAGACGTACCTGAGTCGTGGTTGCTCCATACTTTCTCCACTCAGAGGTACTTCTGACCGAAGAAAGTATGACTTTGGTACGGAGCAACTACGTCCCGGGTACGCTCCTGGTAGGCATCGAAAAATAAATTTAGAGCAAAGCTATCCTTCTAATACATATTTACCAAGTTCTCTTGGAACCGTTGGACTGTAATATAAATAAGGAGAGATAATATATAAGTTAAACCTATAAAATAGAAGAACGCCTATGGAGAAGAAATCTATCTGACAGGAGAAATAGTCAAAGCTATTTCTATACAGACTATCCTTACCCTAATTATTTTAGAGAAAACTATTTTAATTAACAACAAAATCATCAATCATTTATGAATGAAGAACGCAAAAAACGAGGATTGGCATATAGCAAATTCCTCACGGCAGTAGCAATCAGTGCACTGCTATTAGGCAGCGATAATGTGATGGCTACCCAAACTGTTTCAGGCAATGTTCCGGATATAAAAGAGCTGCTACAAACTATCGCTGTTACAGGTGTAGTCTTGGATGCTTCTGATGAACCGATTATTGGCGCCAGCGTGGTCGAAAAAGGCACTACCAACGGTGGTATTACAGATATTAATGGAAGGTTTACATTGAATGTAAAGCCAGGGGCTATATTGAAAATCTCTTATGTCGGTTACCAACCTCAAGAAGTAAAAGCTACCCGAACTATGAAAATAGTTTTGGTGGAAGATAGTGAAATTCTATCAGAGGTGGTAGTAGTAGGTTATGGCTCTCAAAAGAGAGAGAACCTGACAGGAGCAATTGCGACGGTAGATGTAAGCAAGACTTTAGAGGGACGCCAGATTCCTGATATCGGCCGGGGGTTACAAGGCACTACGCCGGGGTTGTCTGTCGTTATTCCAAGTGGCGAAATAGGTTCGGATCCGACTATAAAAGTACGTGGACAAATCGGCTCCATCGATGGTAGCTCTACACCGCTGATTTTGTTAGACAACGTGGAGATTCCTTCTATTCAGATGGTGAACCCTGATGATGTTGAATCTATCACCGTATTGAAAGATGCAGCTTCTGCTTCTATTTATGGTGCAAAGGCGGCTTTTGGTGTAGTATTGATCACTTCAAAAAAGGGTGCTAAAAGTGAGAAAGTAGAAGTAAGCTATTCCGGTAATTTCTCTTGGCAATATTTCCAAAAAGATGGAAATGGCAAGAGTTGATGGTATTCAGTATCGCATTGATGCGCTGAAACGTGCCAAAGGCACTCTATATGGAGCATTCTGGTATGTAGATGAAACCAGTCTTGAAAGAGCTAAGGAATGGGACAAAACCTGGGGTGGTAAGTTAGGAGTCAATGATCCGTTCGTATACGGCCGCGACTGGTACGTAGATGCTTCCAATCGTAAGTTTTCCATACGTACTTTCGATCCTTATGATTACATGATTCGTGAATGGGCTCCTTCGCAAACACATAATATCTCGTTGAGCGGCAGGAGTGGTAAGACTGTGTTCAATGTCGGTTTAGGCTATTTGGATCAAAATGGTTTGATGAAATTGGCTAAACATGATGATTTCCGCAGATGGAACGGTTCTATACGTTTAAGTACCGAAATCAACAAGTATATTACAGCCCGTGCCGGAGCTAATTATTCGAAACGTAACAAACGCTATGCTTACGCGACAAACTCTACAACGGCTGACCCATGGCTCTATCTCTATCGTTGGGATAGTACTTATCCGATAGGATATGATGAGAACGGAAATGAAATGCGCAGTCCGGCTTCTGAAATTCATCAGGCGAACACTGCAAACAAAGAGAATAATTACTTGAGTTTCAATGTAGGCGCAACTCTGCAAATAACGAAGGACTGGAAGTTTGACATCGATTATACTTATGCAGGCGAAGACCAGATATGGAAAAAAAACGGTACTAAATTTACAGCCGCTGATACATGGACGTCTCCCGTCAAGAGATTGGATGGTAACGGTAACCAAATATACGTTAATAATATGGGAGAAGTGGTATCAGCAGGTACTGAAGGTGCTATGCCTGCATACGGCTTGAGCTATCGGCAGTATACTGCAGACGGTGCTAATCCTGACCATATTCGTCGTGAAGTGACTAACGCTAAAAGACATACGCTCAATATTACAACTGATTATAATTGGCAGATCAACGAAAAAAACAATTTGAAGGTATTGGTTGGAATGAACCGGACTGACTGGGAATCTGAAGATAACTGGTCGCAGATCACTAACCTTACAGATATTAATAACCTCAGTTGGGATAAAACCATCGGCACGCAGACTTCCAGCGGTAACCTCTACTGGGATGGTCAGCTCGGTTTCTTCGGACGTGTCAATTACAATCTGATGGACAAATATTTGCTGGAAGCGAACATCCGCTATGATGGTTCTTCTAAATTTCCCAGCAATCTGCAATGGCGCGCATTCCCTTCTTTCTCTTTAGGCTGGCGCCTCAGTGAAGAGAAATTCATGGACTGGTCCAAAACGTTCCTCTCTTCTTTGAAACTCCGAGGTTCTTGGGGTATGATTGGTGATCAGACTGTATCCAGTTCATTGTATGTGCCCACTATCAGCCAGGGACAGGCAAGTTGGCTTGATCCGAGTGGTAATAAGATTATTTATGCCGGAACTCCAGCGGCAGTAGATCCTAGAATCACTTGGCAAGATATAGCCACATTGGATTTTGGTTTCGATGCGCGATTCTTTAACGGTGAATTAGGGGTAACATTCGACTGGTATCAACGCGACACCAAGAACATGATTGTTCCGGGTGAAGGTGTTACATGGACTTTTGGTGCCGGTTCTCCGAAAGGGAATTTCGGCTCTTTAAGAACACGAGGCTGGGAACTTTCTATCGACTATAATCATCGATTTGAAAACGGATTAGGGATCAACGCTATGGTTTCTTTGTCGGATGCCCAGACTGAAATCACTGCTTATGGTGATACAAAGAGCATTGACAGTTGGTATATAGGGAAAAAATATGGTGAAATATGGGGCTATCGCACAGATCGCCTTTATCAAAAAGACGATTTCGTATATGCCGATGGTAAATTAGTTACCGTTTGGGCCTTGAATGGTAAAGAAGTGCCCGCTAACACTCCCGGCGCTAAAGAAATGAACAAACTGAAAGATCCGAATGGGGTATATCAAGATTATTTCCAAACGGGAACAATAAAGTTTGGCCCCGGCGATGTGAAATATAAAGATGTGAATGGTGATGGGAAAATTGATGGCGGTTCCCGATCAGTAGGTACGGTAACTGATGAAAATGATCCGAATTACGGTAAACGTGATACGGGGGACGTGGAAGTTATTGGTAATTCTACACCGCGTTACGAATATGGTATCCGTTTGGGTGCTGACTATAAAGGCTTTGACTTCTCTATCTTTATGCAGGGTGTAGGTAAACGCGATATTTGGGGTGCCGGTTTTCTTGCTATCCCTGGCTTTAATACAGGTGACGGTGCTATGCCGCAGGCTATTGCAGGTAATTATTGGAGAGAAGATCGTACAGATGCTTTTTATCCGGCCGCTTATAATCTGGCAGGTTCCAATACTGGTTTCAACATGCAAACACAGGATCGATACTTGCTCAATATGTCTTATTTCCGTATCAAAAACATCACGCTAGGTTATACACTGCCTGCCGTATGGACTAAGAAAGTATTGATTAACAAGGCTCGTATTTATGTGGCCTGCGAAAATTTCTTTACGTTTGACAAACTGGGAGGTTTGCCGATTGATGCGGAAGAAATCTCTGGTTTCTCTATGTTCAACTCTACAAACTATAATTCCGGCCGTACAGGTGTTGGTACACCAACCATGAAGAATATGTCTGTAGGTATTCAGTTAAACTTCTAAAAATATATCAATATGAAAAAATATATATTAATCATACTCTCTGCGGTAGTTCTAGCTACTACATCTTGTGATGACATTTTGGACCGCCCGCAACTAAACACTCCGACTGATGGCACCTTTTGGAAAACCGAGATGGATGCCCGTCTGTATGCCAACGGGTTTTATAGGAACTATTTTGTAGGCTATGCTGATGGATGGACAACTAATTATGCTCCTTTGCGTGGTTACTCCTTTTCGGATGATTTAGCTTCTACAGGTCAGCAGTCATCGTTTAGCAATTCGATTCCCAGTACCCTTGGCAGTTCAAATACAGGTGATTTGGCTACCTATCAGACCCAGTACGTTGGTCCGACTTGGAATTTTACCTGGATTCGTAAAGCGAACGTTTTTATGGAACGTCTGGAAGCTAATATGAAAGGGAATGTAACGGAAGAAGCGTATAATCACTGGCATGCTGTAGCAGCTTTCTTTAAATGCTTCTCTTACTCCCGGTTGGTAGCTGTATTTGGTGACGTACCCTACTATGAAACCTCATTTGCCAATAGCGACCTGGAAGCCATGTATAAAGACCGCGACAGCCGTGTATTTGTAATGGATAAAGTTTATGATATGTTAAAGAATGAAGTGTTGGTCAATATACGCACTAACGATGGCGATAACACTTTGAACCGGTATGTTGCAGCAGCGTTTGCCTCTCGCTGGATGCTTTTTGAGGGGACATGGCAGAAGTATCATGGCGGAGACCAGACTGTGGCAAACAAATATTTGCAGTTGGCAAAGGAAGCTGCCGAAATAGTAATCAATAGCGGTAAATATGCTATCGATACTCCATTCCGTGATGTGTTCGGTTCGCAGGACTTGAAAGGTAATAAAGAGGCTATTATGTATCGTCATTATACATTCGAAATGCTTAAACACCATATTGCATCTTATTCTAATGGTGTAGAAAGCCAGGCGCCAGCCCCCAATCTTGCGCTAGCAAAGTCTTTCATTTGCCAGGATGGTAAAGTTTATCAGCATTCTGATCTTGAGAATGCAAAGTTGTTGAGTGTAGCAAACTTGGCAAAAAACTCGCGATCCGCGTTTTGAGGCAACATTTATTGATCATGTGAATATCAATTCTGTCACACTGCTGTATGCTTCCAAATTCATCGATCGTGAAGCATTGACGATGGATAATCCCAAGAACAATCCTATTTATGATTCTAATACCAATACAAATGATGCTCCGGTAATCCGTTACGCGGAAGTGCTGTTAAATTGGATTGAAGCTAAAGCTGAATTGGGTGGGGTAACTCAAGAAGATATCAACGCGTCTATTAATCAGTTAAGACGCCGTCCGCTGGATGCTACTGCACAGGCTAAAGGACTGAAAAACACTGCCGATATGGTATTAGCCGATATAACAGAAAATTTTGATCCTGCCAGGGATAAGGATGTCACCCCATTGATTTGGGAAATCCGCCGTGAACGCCGCATGGAGTTGTTTTATGAGCACTGCCGTTTGCATGACATCAAGCGTTGGAAGAAATTGGAGTATATGGACAACAACAAGTACCCGGATACAATGATGGGCCCTTGGGTAGATATGGTAAAAGAAGTTCCGGCTTACTTGGATGAACAGTATATTGGCAAGAGACAGGTCAAGAAGGAAGACGGTACAGTCATTACTTTCGATGGGAGCAATGCCTCCGAAATGGTAGGTTATTATATGCCTACTAATGTTCAGCCGCGTAATACTTTCAGTGACCGGAGTTATTGTTCTCCTGTAGGAGAGCAAGAAATCAATGCTTATGCGGAGAAAGGTTTCAAACTGACACAGACAACAGGGTGGTAACTTTGTATAATAGTTTCTGAATCATTCTGGTTAAGAATATAATGCCCGCCCATTTGTGTTTTCAGCATAAATGAGTCGGGCATTATTGTTTATTCATTTATAATATAATGTAAATATGAAAAAATGTTTGCTTTTATTCTATTGGGCATGCACTGTATGTATGCTATATGCACAAGACAAGAACACTTCTTCTTTTCTTTTTGATGATTTTCAAGAAGCGGTTGTCTATTTCAAGAACGGTTCGCAATTTCGCGAAAAAATGAATTACAACATACTGGCAAACAAATTTTATTTTGTTGATCGTGTTGATAATAAGGTGAAAGCATTAAGTAACCCGCAAGATATACAGGTTATAAAATTCAGTAACCGGGTGTTCTATACGGAAGGGAATAATGGTATCGAGATTTTGCCGACGAATCCTGTACTGTATGTACAATACAAAGGGAATATGCGCAAAGAAGCCTCAAAAGGTGCGTTCGGTCAACCTACAGAAACAACTTCTGTAAAAACATACGGAGGAACGTATGCAGGACGCGGAGAACGTTATGATTTCGATCCGGAGAAGTTAATACTCGGGAGCCGATATAACATTTATTGGATAGAGCAAAAAGGAAAGAAAAAGCCTTTCAAGAATTTCAACCAGTTTTTGAAACTATATCCTAAACAGAAAGAAGAACTAAAGAGGTTTATCAAAGAAAACAATGTAGATTTCAATAATGTACAGCAAATCTCTATTTTGTGTATGCACGCTGAGTCTATTTATAACATTACCGACTAAAGTTACATTATTAAATGGTCATTAAATTAATGACCATTTAATAATGCAACGATAAAGACCAAGGGATAATGAGCGGATGATTATGAGATGAAAGATACAATCTTTTTTGTCCAATCCGCTAAATATAAAGGGATATTAATCAGTGTCCCGTCTTGCTTCAGATTGTTTAATGAATAGCGCAACTTGCATACCGGATGATAGGTTGCATCATAAACAGATAAGCTTTTACCTCCCAAACGGGTTTGAGCTTTTACTTCAACAGGGATAATGTCACTATCGGATTGAATGATAAAATCGACTTCCGCTTTTCCTAAAGAAGTCCAATAGCGTGGAAGGATGTCATATTGAGGCGCTAAACTTTGCAAAACGTAGTTTTCGGCAACAGCACCTTTAAATTCTGTATAAGTTTCATTTCCTAAAAAGATAGCTTCCGGCGGAAGACCTGACAATTCGCGTAATAATCCGACATCAGATAAATAAACTTTAAATGCAGACAAATCATCGTAAGCTTTTAAAGGAAGAAAGGGCTTGGTGGTACAAAACACCCGATAAATCAAACCTGCGCTTTCCAACCAAAGCAGAGCGTCTTCATAATCACGGGCACGAGCGCCGGGTTTGACCATTTTGTAAACAAACTTCCGGTTCTCTTTGGCTAACTGGCTTGGGATAGAATTCCATATATGGATAATACGGGGAATATCCTTGTTTTCAGCATGCTTTGAAAAATCTAAAATATAGGCGTTAAGTATTGCCTGTTGTTCCTTTTTGACTTTTTCCATGCCTTTGTTTTCAAGGAAACTGTTGATGACAGCAGGCATGCCACCTATTACCAAATACTGCTGGTACAACTCGCTAAGGCGGTCTGTAATAAATTGAGGTAAAGCTGATATCTCGGACAATTCTTCCACGTAATTATATAGTTTCTCATTGGCTGTTTTCAGAAACTCTTTGAATGTGAGGGGATATAAATCGAGAAAATCAACTTTGCCTACCGGAAATGACTCCCCTTTAGTCAAAGCTACGCCTAATAATGAACCGGCAGCTACTACAACATATTCGGGTGAATCTTCGTAAAAATACTTTAATGAGTTTAAGGCAGAATTACATTCTTGAATTTCATCGAAAATGAGCAATGTCTCATTCGGTAAGATAGGGTAATCGGTCAGTAAGGACAATTGCGAGATAATCCGCGAAGGCTCTTTGGTCATTTTAAAGATTTCATGGATAGAATGATCCTTATCAAAATTGAATTTGACGGTGTATTTGAATTCTGTTCGTCCAAAATACTCAAGAATCCATGTCTTGCCAGTTTGACGAGCCCCTTTTAAAATAAGAGGTTTTCTCCCTGGATTGCGTTTCCACGTTTTCAATTCTTCGATTATACTACGATATAATTCCATAATAACTACTTTTATGTTCCGATTATTGGCAAAATATCACAAAACAGGTTCCGTTTATTGGCAAATATACCATAAATCGGAATATAAACAAATAATAAAGAGCTAAATAACATTTCTAATAAGAAAAACACAAAGAATAATTTGGCGTTAGCTAATTAAATGGGCTTTAATTAAATAATCCTCTATTTAATACAAAAACAAGACATAAAAGATAAGTATATCGGACATGTGGCATCTATATATCGGACGCGTCACATCTATATATCGGATGCGCAGTATCTATATATCCAACGTCACCGATATATAGACGCTAAAGGAACAGGCTGCAATCAGACTTGCCTGAAATTACATTGCTTGTTGTGAATAAGAACAAGCAATGTAATCATTCTCAACATTACTTGTTCCAGATCACAACATTACTTGCTTTCAGGTCAATCTTTCTTCTTTCAGGTTTCAGTTTTCCCCGAACGCCCTGTTCATCGGCATTCCGGCTGAAAGATACCTGAAACCGTCATAAGGTTGGAAGTTTCAGCTGTAAAACCGATGAACAGGGCGTTCGGGGAAAACTGAAGGACCTGAAAGAGTATTTTCAGATTAAATAATAGGTATAAGATGATACTCCATTTAATTCATAATCTGAAAGAAAGATATTAATTCTGCCAACAGGTGTTCTTGTATTCTTTTTACCATAAAAAACTCGGCAATGTTCTCTTGGAACTTAGCCGATATATAATTATGGTAATAGAGATATAATATAAGTTAAACCTATAAATAGAGAAAGAGCCTATGAAACAGAAACTTATCTGACAGGAGAAATAGCCTTAGCTATTTCTAACTGACTATCCTTACCCCAACTTTTTAGAGAGAACTATTTAATTAATAACAAAATCATCAATCTTTTTATGAATGAAGATCGCAAAAAACGAGGATTGGCACATAGCAAATTCCTCACAGTAGTAGCAATGAGCGCACTGTTTTTAAGTAGCGGTAATGTGATGGCTACTCAAGTTGCTTCGGATAATGTATTGGAAGTAACTGAGCAGTTACAATCTATTAATGTTACAGGTTTGGTCGTAGATGCGACGGGCGAGCCGATTATCGGTGCCAGTGTGGTAGAAAAGGGAACGACGAATGGTATTGTAACTGATATCGATGGTAAGTTTATTTTGAGTGTAAAGACTGGAGCTATATTAAAAATATCATTCGTAGGTTATCAGCCTCAGGAAGTAAAAGCTACACCTACTATGAAAATCGTGTTGAAGGAAGATACGGAATTACTGGATGAAGTTGTAGTTGTAGGTTATGGTGTACAGAAGAAAGCTAATCTAACAGGTGCGGTAACTACTGTAGACTTGAATAAGACTATGGCGGGACGCCCTCAGCAAGATGTATCCAAGGCATTGCAAGGTGCGGTTCCTGGTTTGAGCATTACTACAGAAAATGGCGATATCAACGGGAATGCTTCAATGCGTATTCGTGGTGTCGGTACGTTAAGCAACTCTGAAAAGAGTAATCCACTGATTGTGGTGGATGGAGTTCCGATGGACGATATCTCTTTCTTGAATACGCAGGATATTGAAAGTATCTCTGTACTGAAAGACGCCGCTTCTACCTCTATTTATGGTACGCGTGCTGCCTTTGGTGTTATTTTGATCAATACAAAGAGTGCTAAACCGACGGAAAAGGTTACTATAAATTATAGCAATAACTTTGCTTGGGATCAAGCAACCTACCTTCCGAATTTCTCGGATGTTCCCACACAACTTCGTTCTGCGTTGGAGGCTAAGGCAAATGCCAACCAATATGAAGTCGAACTTTTTGGTATGTATTTCGATAAGTTGTTGCCTTATGCTGAAAAGTGGGCACAACAGAATGGAGGAAGAAAACTGAAATACGGTGAAATGAGACCGTATCAGAGCGATAGCAATGTCGGTGATTATACCATCATTGACGGAACTCCTTATTACTATGCCGATTGGGATGTTCAGGATATTTATTATAGCAAAGCTGCTCCTTCGCAGAGTCACAACTTATCCGTTCAGGGAAGTTCAGGTAAAACTAACTACTACCTTTCTTGGCTATGATGAGAAAGAAGGTATTATGAAGGTGCGTCCGGATGAGTTGAAGAAGTACAACGTTTCAGTAAATGTGACTACGAATTTATATGATTGGTTGCAAGTAGGTGCACGTGTCAATTACTCCCGCAAGGCTTATCAACGCCCTGATATTTACAGTAGTACTTATCAGACCCTTTGGCGCTGGGGTTCTTTCTTCATTCCATCAGGCACCATTGATGGTTATGATACTCGCCTCATGGCTATGCGTAAACAAGCATCTGATCGTAAGGAAATAACAGACCTTACTCGTATGAATGCATTCTTGAAAGCTGAAATTATCAAGGGGCTTACTTTAAATGCCGATTTTACTTATGCAATTCAGAACTTGAACAGTGGTTCTGAGGACTTTTCGGTCTATGGTATCAACTGGTCAGGAATGCCTGTTCCCAGCTATATCGTTACCAAAAGTAATTCAGCTATTTGGCGTGATAATTCCAAGCAGAATACTTGGACTCTGAATGCGTATGCCAACTATGCCAAGACTTTTGCAAAGAGTCATAACTTGAATGTAATGGTTGGAGCCAATGCGGAAGAAGTGGATTACACTTATTTATATGGATATCGCAAAGGACTGTATGATGAAGCATATCCCGAATTGAATTTGGCGAGCCAAGATGGACAGCAAATAAACTGGTCACATACTTCCCGCGCATCAGCCGGTTATTTCGGTCGTATTAACTACGATTATAAGGGTATCTATCTGTTGGAAGTGAATGGACGTTATGACGGTTCTTCCAGATTCCCGCACAATGATAAATGGGCATTCTTCCCTTCTGCCTCTATAGGATATCGATTCTCGGAAGAAGCTTATTTTGCACCGTTGAAGAAAGTTATCAGCAATGCTAAATTCCGTGCATCCTATGGTGAAATTGGAAATGAAGCTATCGGAAACTATATGTTTGAAGAATTGATCAGCCAACGTGAAAATACATCGGCTACGGGATATATTTATTGGGTAGATGGCAATGGGGCCAATGCTAACAGATTGACTCAATACAATATGCCTAAACTGGTATCGAAGTCTCTTACCTGGGAACGTATCCGCACTACTGACATTGGTTTGGACTTAGGTTTCCTGAATAATGAACTAACCGTAGGTTTTGACTGGTATCAACGTGAAAACCGTGATATGCTTGCTCCAGCTCAAGTTTTGCCGAACAGTGTAGGTGCCACTGCTCCTTACGATAACGCAGGTACACTGCGTACTCGTGGATGGGAGTTGAACCTCGACTGGCATCATAAATTCGGTGAATTTAATGTTTATGCCAATTTCAATCTTAGCGATTCTAAAACGAAAGTAACAAAGTGGAATAATGATACTAAGTTGCTTAGCTCTTATTTTTCGGGCAAGACTTATGGTGACATTTGGGGCTTCGAAACAGATCGTTATTTTGAAGAATCAGACTTTACAGGTCAGAATGCAGATGGTTCATGGATCTATAAGTCAGGCGTTGCCAGCCAGTCCGCACTTGAACGGGCTCCGTTCCACTATGGTCCTGGTGATATTAAGTTCAAAGATTTGGATGGCAGTGGTGCGATTGACGGTGGAAAAGGAACAGCTGATGATCATGGTGACTTGAAAGTTATCGGTAATTCACTTCCTCGTTACGAATATAGCTTCCACTTAGGTGGTAGTTGGAAAGGCATTGACCTGGATTTGTTCTTCCAAGGCGTAGGCAAACGTTCTGATTGGACTATTGCTTCTCTGAATTTCCCGATGATGCGTTCTGCCGACTTAGCAGTTTACGAACATCAATCAAGTTACAACAGAGTGTTCTATAGCGATGACTGGAAAACAATTACCGGCTATGATATCAACCAAGGCAATACTTATCCTCGTTTATATCCGGGAAATGAAGCCAAAGGTACTGTATCGGGTATTGCGAACGGTTCCAACAACTACTATCCGCAAAGCCGTTACTTGACTGATATGTCTTATCTCCGTTTAAAGAACGTAACTGTCGGTTATACTTTACCGAAGGAATGGACCCGCAAAGCTTTCATCGAAAAGGCGCGCATCTACTTTAGCGGTAGCAACCTCTTCTTGCTTTACAAGGGTAGCGATCTCCCCGTTGATCCGGAAATCAGTACAGGCGACGGGCTTACTTCAGCAGGTTGGGGACGTACGGCACCTATTACCCGTACTTTCTCGTTCGGTATTCAGGTAACCTTATAATAATGATTAAAACAATAAGAATGATGAAAAAGCTATTCATATACGGAACAATGGCACTGATGGCCTTGACAAGTTGTAATGACTTTCTCGACAAAGCACCTTTGGATGCCTTTTTACCAATACTCCTGCATATTGGAGTAATACGAGTAATCTTGACAACCAATGCAATACGTTCTATAACAACTATTCAGGTTATGGAAACGGCAGTGGTAGCGGATGGTACTATTTTAAGACATTGAGTGATGATCAGGTAGACTATCAGTCGACAGTCTGGACTTATACAAGTGTAGTAGCTACTTCTACAAATTGGTCCGACCCTTTCACCGAAATCCGTCGTGCTAATTATATTATCGAAGGATTGAAAACATCTTCTCTTGATGACGCTGTTAAAGCTAATTATGAAGGTCTGGCACGTTTGAACCGGGCATGGGAATATTATCAATTGGTTCGCATGTATGGTGACGTACAGTGGATAACTACGGTTGTAGACCCGGCAGAAAAAGATGTGGTTTACGGACCACGTACGGATCGCGACATTGTAATGGACAATGTCCTTGAAGATCTGAACTATGCTACGACTACAATTACGGGAACCAACAAGCAACGCTTCAGTGCTGACATGGCACTGGCTATGAAAGCTGACATCACGTTGTACGAAGGTACCTACTGTAAGTATCGCAATGCAAATGACAATGCTGGTAAGGCTGCCGACAACGCTCGTGCTGAGAAGTACTTGCGTGAATGTGTGTCTGCTTGTGAAACTTTGATGGGGAAGGGATATTCATTGAATCCGAGCTATCAAGGAAATTATAATTCAATATCGCTCAGCTCCAATCCGGAAATGATATTCTATAAGCCTTATTCGCAGAATACATTTATGCATTCTACTATTGACTACACTATAAATACCAGTGGTACCAGCGGTATGACTAAAAATGCTTTCGACAGTTACCTGTTCCTTGATGGTAAGCCCAAAGCAACCACTACAATGGATACCAATGATGCCGCAGTAAAAGATGCAAATGGAAAGTATAACCTTGAGTCTGTGCTTGCTGTTCGCGATAAGCGATTGGCGATTACTCTCGATCCTGTATTATGCTTTAAGGGTAGTGCTTATAGCCGTGCCGGAGTTGCTGCATTTACTTCTACTACCGGTTATGGCATAGCTAAATATGATAATACGGCGGAATTGTCGGTAAGTGACCGTAACAGTATTGGCAAGCAATATACAGATTGTCCGCTTTTCTGGTTGTCTGTTGTCTATCTGAACTTTGCTGAAGCCAAGGCAGAGCTTGGAACATTGACGCAAGCCGATCTTGATAATTCCATCAATAAATTGCAGGAACGTGCCGGTCTGCCCGCTATGACTACCAGTCCGGAAGCCGATCCGGCTAATAATATGGGTGTCAGTAATTTGCTTTGGGAAATCCGCCGTTGCCGTCGTTGTGAGTTGATGTGCGATAACTGGACACGTTATTGGGATTTAATTCGTTGGCATAAGCTTGATTTACTTGACTCTTCCAAGAATCCTACGATCTATCTTGGGGCTAACATGAAGAATGTAGAAAATCCGGAAGTGGATGTTAATAGTGATGGATACATGATTGGTTCCAATACCATCAACCAACCGCGTACCTACGAGGCTAAGCATTATTTCTATCCTATACCTACTACTCAGCTGACTCTGAACTCGAATATGGAACAGAATCCGTTCTGGAAATAAGGTGAGATTGTTAATGGCGTAACTGAAAGAGGTTGGATTCTATTTGTTAGAGTCCAACCTCTTTCTTGTTGGGATATAGGGGCGTTGTTGGATATCACAAAATATTCTCTATCTTTGTAAAAAGCTGTCCGATACTAAAATCATAATTTTATCATTTGAACCATGCTTAAACTAAGAATGTTGTCACAGGGTATTGCAGGACCACGGTTTGAAAAGCCGGAGGAAGTTGTTGAATGGATGGGTGCCATGCAGGCACAGGACATCAGGGCGGCGAAGTGGGCTGTAGGGTTGCGTATTGCAAGTCCCTCGCTGACGGCTGTGCAAGAGGCGCTGGATACGGGCCGGATTTTGCGTCTTCATGTGATGCGTCCCACGTGGCATTACATTCCCGGTAGAGACATCAAATGGATGACGGGGTTATCCACTAAAGGTCTGCTGTCTAAATTTCGTTTTTATGCCAAGCATTTCAGTCTGACTGAAGAAGACTTCCTCAGTAAGCCCCAGATAGAAGAAGTGTTGAGCGGACAACACCTGACGAGCCAGGAAGTTCTTGAACAACTCCACTCAAAGGGCATTGCTCTCGATGAACCCATCGTGAAAATGTATCTGAGTTTTGGCGAGGCAGACGGTACCGTGTGCAGCGGCATCGAGAAGAACGGAAAGCATACCTACGCACTGACCTGTGAAAGAATTCCGGATGCCATCGAGCTCTCCCATGAGGAGGCTCTTGCAGAACTTACACGGCGATATTTCAGGAGCCACGGTCCGGCCACACTGGAAGATTTTGTTTGGTGGTCTGCATTGAATATAGGCGAAGCGCGTAATGCCATCGCTTCACTTGGCACTGAAATGATAACAGAGCGGTATAATGACCGTGAAATGCTGATACATGCTTCTTCGCCCGGGCTTGTAGGAGAGGTGGAGATTGATGAAAGAAATGTATTCCAGTTCCTTCCACCGTTTGATGAATACCTGGTAAGTTACAAAAATCGTTTAGACTGTATAAAGGAAGCGCATACGAAGTATGCTTATAATAATTTTGGTATATTTCAATCTGTAATTCTCCATCAAGGCCGTATCACCGGGAATTGGCGTAAAACTTCAAAGAAAGGGGTTTTTGATACATCTTTTTTCCCTGGGTGCAGGCCTGCTGCGAAGAAACTTATCGAAAAAGCTATAAAGGAATGTGTATTGTTCCATGAAAGTTGATTCCCTTTTTTATTGTAATATTATGTATTTCTTCATTTGAGAAACAAATAATTTATAAAAATCATCTGCTATATAGAATATCTCTGTAATTTTGTCATAGATGAACACTGTTATATTGGTTTGTAAATACTCAATCGAATATAATTTATTGAACGTATGCTAAATATGAAGATACTATGAGAATGTTTTTATTTTTATTACTGGTACAATTCGTTTCTACGGCTTCTGCATCTCGGACAGACTCTATTCTTACTATATTGGATTCTGAATTGGGCAAAAAGATGGAATACCGGATGGAAAAGGAAAAACAGATAAGTACATTGAAGCAAAGTTTATTCGTTGCAAGTAGTGTTTATGAGCAATATTTCATCTGCGATAAATTATACAATGAGTACAGTTCTTACCAGTTTGATTCTGCCTATGTCTATGCGCAAAAATCAATTGAAAAGGCGGAGCTATTGAAGAATGATGAGTTGATGGAATCTGCTAAATCTAATTTATTGTTTTGCTTTATATCTGCCGGATTATTTAAGGATGCCATTGATGTTATGCAAGAGATAAATACTTCCCGAATGTCAATCAGACAGAAGCAAATATTTTATGATCAGATGAGCAGGTTATATTCCGAGCTAGCCAGGGAGAATATGAAAGAACCGTACCATAGGAAGTATGTAAATCTTTGTCAGGCATATTGTGATTCTGCACTATTGATTCTGCCTGAAGGTTCTTATGAATACAATAATGTATTGGCACTGAAAACTTATACAAACCCTGATATACCGTCTGAGAAAAAGATTGCTTTTTATGAAAGAATAACTGACCCGAAAGACCGTAATTTACATCAATTGGCTATAAATAGTTCGATTTTGGGGGCGTTGTATATGGGGGATAGGAATAGCGAACCGGCTCTTTATAACCTTGCATTATCCGCTATATCAGATATTCGGCTCGGAATAACAGAAACCGCTTCTAAAACAACATTAGCTATTTGGTGCTATGAACTGGGTAATATAGAAAAGGCGAGCAAATATATTCATGCCTCACTTGAAGATGCTAATTTCTATAATGCCCGGCATCGGAAAGTAGATATCAATGCCGTATTACCTATTATCGATAAGGAAAATATGGAGATTGTAGCGCGGCAGAATAACAAACTTATAATTCTGTTAGTTTTGGTTTGTATTTTTGCCACCCTTTTATCGGTTTGTTTGTGGTTCTATTATAAGATAAACAAAAAGTTGGGAAAGAAAGAAAAGATAATCCGCGAACAATTTAACCAGCTACAGACAGTGAGCGACCAACTGAATACAGCTTATGAAAATCTGAAGGAAGCTGATGCTATTAAAGACCAGTATATTTTAGAATCTTTATATAGTAAATCCGACTATTATAATAAGATAGAATCCATTCTCAAGAAAATAGATCATAAACTTTCTGTCCGCCAGTATGACTCTATTAAAGGACTTCATACAGAGTTTGACTTGAAGAGAGAACGGGAGAACATGTTTCAGTCATTTGATAAGACTTTCCTGATGCTTTTCCCGGATTTTGTCAGCGAGTATAATAAGCTTTTTCCCGAAGACAAACAAGTTGAGTTGGACGAAGAAAATGCGCTGACTCTGGAACTTCGTATATTTGCTTTGATAAGATTAGGGATTACAAACAGCGAAAAAGTATCTCAGTTCCTCAATCTTTCCGTCAATACCATTTATGCATATAAAACTCGCATAAAAGCCAAATCACTTGTTCCGAAAGAAGAGTTTGAATACTATATTATGCGGATAAAGAGAGTTTATAACTGATATTTATATCTGTATATAATCTCTTTTGAAATGATGTATATTGTTGATATATAGAGATATATCGTTTTTAACTATTTGTATCATGCATTGATTGCTTCTTTGCTGTTCTGTAACATACTAATTTTGCCATCAGTAAATTTTGCTGTTAAATTTTAAATTTAGTATTATGCGGAAAGAGCAGGTTTTTTCTCGAAAGCTACTATGCTTTCTTTTTATGATCGTCTTTTCTTCTTCGGCAGTACTATATGCGCAAGGAGGAGGAAAAGTAAGAGTGAAGGGACACGTTTCTGACGTGAATCAGGAACTCCTGATTGGTGTCTCTATCCAGGAAAAGGGAACATCGAACGGTATTATTACTGATGTTAACGGTGGATTCTCTTTGGAGGTAAGCCCTAAGGCAACGTTGGTTGTCAGTTATGTAGGCTATGCTACTCAGGAGTTTCCAATCAAAAATCAAACGGACTTCGATATTGTGCTTCAGGAAGATGCACAATTATTGAATGAAGTAGTGGTGGTGGGTTACGGCACACAAAAAAAAGGAAATCTGACCGGTGCTATTGCCAGTATTAAATCAGATGAGATTCTCACGACGACACATTCCAGTCTGGCACAGAATCTGCAAGGTAAAGTTGCAGGATTGCAAATCAGGCAACAGTCCGGTGAGCCTGGATCTTTTGATAATATGATTAGTATCCGTGGATTTGGTACACCTTTGTATGTTATCGATGGTATTCCCCGTGACGGTTCAGGTGAATTTCAACGATTGAATCCGACAGATATTGAAAGTATCTCCATCCTGAAAGATGCCTCGGCAGCCATTTATGGTCTGAATGCTGCAAACGGTGTTATTCTTGTGACAACTAAAAAAGGACAGAAAGGAAAGCCACGTTTCAACTATAGTGGTGTGTTCGGTTGGCAGAAACCTACGGATGTACCCGAAATGATGAATGCCGGACAATTTATGGATATTAAGAATGAGGCAAGTATCAATGCAGGTGGCGAACCTATCCTTACGAAAGAAGAGTTGATGAAATGGAAAGAGGGAGCACCCGGATACGAAAGCACCGATTGGTATGACGAAGCTATGAAAGGCAGCGCTTTTCAACAGCAACACAATTTCTCGGTGACCGGTGGGAGCGAAAACGTGGACTTTTTCTTTAGTCTGGGCTATCTGACCGATAATGGTATTGTGAAGAACGATGGTTTCGATTATGAAAAGTATACATTCCGAAGTAACTTGAGTGCTAAATTGAGTAAACACCTGACAGCCGAAGTGTTGATTGGCGGACGTTACGATACAAAGAAAACACCAAGATTTACTTTCTTTGATATCTTTAAAGCTACGCGTGCAGCTTGGCCCACTGAACGCCCTTTTGCCAACAACAATCCGGATTATCCTTCCAAAGTATTTCTGGACAATAATCCGGTAGCCATGTCCGACCCGGATATCGTAGGGTATAGTCAGACCAATAACAAGGCACTTCAGACAACCGCTTCTGTAAAGTATGACGTACCTTTCGTGCAAGGACTGCAAATCAAGGCTACCGGTGCTTATGACAGTAATATGTATATGGGAAAGAATGCACATCGTTCGTATGATGTATTTACCTATGCCAGCGAAACAGATACATATCTGAAACAGACAATTGGTGCTCCGGCTTATATTAACAATAGCTATGACGATCATAATAAATTGGTATTGCAGGCACAAGTGTCCTACCAACGATTGTTCAACAAACGTCATAATGTAGGGGTTACATTGGTTTATGAGCAGAGTAAGTATTGGTATCGTAATTCCAGTTTGCATCGTGATTATGATTTCTACACTAATGATCAGGTAGATCAGGGAAGTGTCAACAACATGAAGAATGGCGGTTACGAAACAGAAGAAGCCAGTATGTCCTATATAGGGCGTTTTACTTACGATTATATGAGCCGCTATTTGGTGGAGTTTGCCTTCAGGGAAGATGGTTCTTACCGCTATGCTCCAGGTGCAAGATGGGGATTCTTTCCGGTAGTGTCAGTGGGTTATCGTATTTCAGAAGAAAAGTTCATTAAGGATAATCTGACGTTTATCGATAACTTGAAATTGAGAGCATCTTATGGTACGGTGGGTGAAAATACGGGTGAGCCGTTCCAGTATGTACAAGGATTTTCTACTACTGGTGGAGGTGGATATTCATTTGTAGATGGCGTTTATACCGGTGGAGCAGCTTCGCCCGGCATTATTAATCCGAATCTGACGTGGTTGAAATCGAAAACACTGAATATAGGTATTGATGTAGGCTTGTTCAAAGGCTTGCTCAATTTTGAGATGGACTTATATCAACGCGACCGTAAAGGATTATTGGCCAAACGTAATCTTTCACTTCCCAATACATTTGGAGGTTCATTGCCTGATGAGAATATCAACAGTGACCGGGTGAGAGGTATAGACCTTTCTGTCTCTCATAATAACAGTATCGGTAGTTTTCATTATGGTGTAAAGTTTAATATGAACTTTGCCCGTACAATGAATCGCTATGTAGAACGTGCCCCTTTCAGAAGCAGTATGGAGAAGTGGAGAAATGGAAGTTCCAATCGTTGGAATGATATGAGTTGGGGCTTTGTACCGGTAGGACAATTCCAGGATATGGATGATGTCAACAGTTATATTCTGCAGAATGGAGACCAGGGAAATATTCAGGAATTGCCGGGTAGCTTCAAATATGAGGATGTCAATGGAGACGGTTTGCTCGATGATAACGATTTGCAACCTTTATTCTGGACCGGACAACCTAAGATGCACTATGGTATTACATTGAATGCTTCCTATAAAGGGTTTGACTTCAATGCCTTGTTACAAGGTTCAGGTAAATATTCAGTGCGCTTTACGGAAATTTATAGTGAAATCATGGCTTTGAACGGAGCCAATATGCCGACCTATTTCTACGACAGATGGCATCGTGCTGACCCTTATGATCCGAACAGTGAGTGGATTCCGGGCAAATGGCCCGCAAGCAAAGCCAGCAGTTCGGGGCAGGTGGGTAGTATGTACAAAGAAAGTAAGATATGGAGAAGAGATGCTTCTTATTTACGCCTGAAGAATATAGAAATCGGATATACTATACCAAAGCGTCTGTTGGCAAAGACCGGATTGGCTGATGTACGCGTTTATGTAGATGCATATAACCTGTTTACTTTTGCCGATTCATTTGTGAAGCCTTTCGACCCGGAAAAAATAGAAGGTGCCTATGGTTGTGGCTTCAGTTATCCGGTAATGAAGAGTTATAACATTGGAGTGAATGTGTCATTTTAAAGAATAGAATTTATGAAACTAAAAATAACGATATTACTGGCTCTGACGGTTCTCCTGAATTGTAGTTGTTCGGACTTCCTGGATTTGGAGCCCAAAAATAAGGTAACAGCCGACCGCCTGTTTAGTGACCCGAAAGGTGTTCAGGCTTATATGGCAAATCTCTATTATCAGCTACCGATTGAGGACTTTACGTTCGACCAGGATAAAGGCTTTAATTACAATTACAATGGTGCCCAGAATTTTGGAATCAACCCTTCTGTCTACACGGATGAGGCCGTAAGCTCCGAGTACTGGATGTTTATTGGCTGGGATATCAATATGTATCAGTGGTGGACCGGTGGCTATAAGCTGAACCGTGATGTGAATGTACTGGAAGCTGCTATTCCGACTTTGGATATTACGGATGTGGAGAAGAAGTCACTGATTGGTGAGTGTGCTTTTATCAAAGCTTATAATTACTTTGCATTGGTGAGAAGATATGGTGGAGTACCTTTGGTGAAAGAGTTGCAGGAGTATGAAGGTGATGTGGAAATACTGAAAGTGCCTCGCTCTACAGAGAAAGAGAGTTGGGATTATGTGCTCGAACTATTTGATAAAGCTATCGAAAATCTTCCTCAATCATGGTCTGATAATCAGCGTCGGGCAACAGTATGGGCGGCTTATGCCTATAAATCAAGAGCAGCTCTGCATGCTGCATCCATAGCTAAATATTGGAATGAATATCCATTTTCGGGAGAGGCAGTAGACAAAGGGTATGTAGGCGGTATGACAGCGGATGATGCCAATCGGTATTACGAAGCCTGTATCAAGGCATCCGAAGCTCTGATGAATGATAGTCCCTATTCACTGCACAAACCTAATCCAGCCAATCCGGAAGAGGCTGCTCGTAACTATCAGGAAATATTTGAAGATCCGTCTACAGCTCCTGAAGAGGTGATCTTTGCAAAAGGGTATGCACAACCCGGTGCTGAGAGAGGGCACAGTACAGACTTTTGGAATAATCCGAACCAAACAGCTAACGGTGCTTCTTATCCGGGACGTACGAACCCCACTCTCGATTTGGCAGATCTTTATGAAAACTATGATAATCCGGGGCATAGTGCACCGATAGTAACAACTGAAGATGGAGACCTTAGTGATGTTTCAGGCTATAATCCTGCTAGAAAATATTTGCACTTCGACAATCCGATGGATATATTCAAAGGAAAGGATGCCCGCTTGTTCGGAACATTGATTGTACCTTCAAGTCAGTGGAAGAATACCACCATCATTATTCAAGGTGGTATGATAAAACCAGATGGAAGTTATGTTACAGAGACTGAAGATTCATACACCATGCCCAACGGAAAGAAGTACTATACCTTCGGAGCATCGGTTCGTAGCGAATATTCAGGTTTTGAGAATCATCCGAATATGACGCGTACCGGTTTCCTGAGAAAGAAGTTCCTGAATGAAAAATCGGATGTTGCTCCCCGATTCTTTGAGTCGACTACCAGTTACATTGATATACGCTATGCTGAAATCCTGCTAAATTATGCCGAAGCTGTAGTAGAAAGTAATTATTCGGCAAATGGAGCGCAAACCAGAGCAGCAGAAGCTATCAATGCACTGAGAAAACGTGCCGGACATACGAAGGATATACCGTTGACACTGGACAATGTGCTGCGTGAGCGGAGGGTAGAACTTGCCTTTGAGAACCGTAGACACTGGGATTTGATGCGCCGTCGTGAATATCAGAAGGAGTTTAATGGTAGGGAAAGGCTTGCTCTGATGCCGGTGATTGACCTCCGTGGGGAGAAACCTCAGTATATATTTGTTCGTAAATTGATTTCCCGGGATGGGATGAAGTTCTTCGAACCGAAAGCTTATTATGTATGGATTCCTGGTACTGAAACTACAGGTATCACCCAGAATCCCCTCTATTAAGATCTAAAATTATTAAGCAGAAATTATGAAAAAGATATTTGTAAAAACTTTGTTTATAGCAATGAGTGCTTTGATATTGCACTCATGTGAACTGGATAATTACGACGGACCGGACGCTACCCTTTCGGGTAGAATCATCGATAAAGAAACCGGTGAGTTGGTGGAACAGGATATTATCCGTGGTACGCAAATTGAATTCATCGAGCACGGATATGACAATCCGTTGACGCAATATATGGTGATAAAGAATGATGGTACGTATGCTAACAAAATGATGTTTGCAAATGACTACACGATACAGATTAGGAGTGCTAACTTCCCTGCGACAGAACCTGTGGAAATTACCATTAAAGGAAATACTACTTATGATTTCGAAGTAATCCCTTACTTGAGGATCAAAGATGTACAGATTAAGATAGAAGGGGATGAAGTGGTGGCTACCGCAAAAGTAGAGAAAACCACAGGGCATAAAATTACCAGAATTGGTTTGTACGCACATCAAAACCAACAGGTGGGAGAGCAGATGCGCCAATTGTATGCTGAGTGGCCCAATCCGGAAGACGGTGGATATGTGGCAGGCAATGAATGCAGATTGTCAATTCCCATTTCTACAAACAAACATCTTCTGAAGCCGGGAACTAAATTTTATTTCCGAGTAGGTGCACAGGTCGATGCTTCTGAAGCAAAACTGAACTATGCTCCTGCCATACAAGTCGCTTTTTAAATGATATGATTATGGGAATAGGTAAAAAGATTATAGCGTTATTCATTTTAAGTTTAACCCTGCCCTCACTTTGGGGGCAGGTTATTGACTCACCGGATGGAAACTTGAAATTGTCATTCGATGTCAATAATAATGGTACACCGATTTATAGTCTTGACTATAAGAATAAGGTGGTTTTGAAAAAGGGTGGGATGGGATTCGTTATCAACGATTCTCAAGCGATGGATGCTGGTTTCAAGGTTGATAATATTCAGTATGATACAAAAGAAGAGTATTGGACACCCGTTTGGGGAGAAAACAACCGGATCCAAAGTCATTATAAGGAAATGCTGGTGCAACTCATACAGAAAGAGAGCAGGTTAAAATTGAATATCCGTTTTCGTTTGTTCAATGATGGACTGGGATTTAGGTATGAGTTCCCTGTGCAGCCGGGTTTGAGGTGCTTTGTGATTCAGGATGAAAAGACAGAGTTCCGTCTGGCGGGAGACCATACGGCTTTCTGGATTCCGGCTGACTATGATTCGAACGAGTATCCGATTTCCACCTCTTCACTCTCTCAGATATCTACTTTGATGGATGATGTAAGGAAGGAGGGTTTAGCAGCAAAAGCTCCCGCACCGGGACTGGTCATCCAGACTCCGTTGATGCTGAAATCGATTGACGGACTTTATATTAATATTCATGAAGCGGCGTTGGTGAATTATGCTGCCATGTGTTTGAATGTGGATGATAAAACCTTCACACTCACTTCGCATTTGACACCAGATAAAGCGGGAGTAAAAGGATATATTCAAACCGGTAGTGTGACTCCATGGCGAACCATTGTGGTCAGTGATGATGCCCGTGATATATTGGCATCTAACTTGATACTGAATCTGAATGAACCGTGCAAACTGACGGATACTTCATGGATTAAACCTTGCAAGTATGTGGGGGTATGGTGGGAGTATTTCACGGGAGGAGGTTCTACTTGGACTTATACAGATGCTCAAGATGTTGTAATCGGTGAAACGGATTATACAAAGCTGACACCACACGGGCATCATGGTGCCAATACAACCCATGTGAAGGAATATATCGACTTTGCTGCTGAAAATGGTTTTGATGCTGTATTAGTGGAGGGCTGGAATGAAGGTTGGGAGAATGGAGGAGGGTACTTGAAAGAACGTGTGTTCAGTTTTACCAAGGCATATCCTGATTTTGATGTGGAGGGTTTGCACCGTTATGCCTCAAGCAAAGGAGTAAAGATAATAATGCATCACGAAACCTATTCCACAGCTTCCGATTATGAAAGGCAATTACATGATGCTTTCCATTTTATGGTAGATAATGGTTATGATGCTGTGAAAACAGGATATGTAGGACGGCTTATTCCACGTAGCGAGTATCACGATAGCCAGTGGATGGTGAATCACTACCTGTATGTGGTAAAGACTGCTGCCGATTATAAAATTATGGTGAATTCTCATGAAGCGGTGCGGCCTACAGGAGTGTACAGAACTTATCCTAACTGGATAGCTCAGGAATCTGCACGGGGCACTGAATTTGAGTCTTTCAACGATGGTATTCGTCCGGACCACACGACTATCCTGCCATTTACCCGTCTGATGGGAGGACCTATGGATTATACCCCCGGAATCTTTGAGGGTGATCTTTCGACTTACGGTTCGAATAAGCGTAAGCGTAGTTCAACATTGGTGAAACAGTTAGCACTGTATGTTACCATATACAGCCCCATACAGATGGCTGCTGACTTGATAGAGAATTATAAACGTTATCCTGAACCGTTCCAATTCATTAAGGATGTTGCAGTAGACTGGGATAAAACGGATATTCTGGAAGCTGAACCGGGAGACTATATCACGATTGCCCGTAAAGCAAAAGGGAAGAATGAATGGTTTGTTGGTGCTATTACTGATGAAAATGCACGTACAGCAACTATTCCTTTCGATTTCTTGCCTGATGGAAAAAAGTACATTGCAACTATATATGAAGATGGAAAAGATGCTGATTGGGAAAAGAATCCACAGAGTTATCATATTTTCAAAGCAGTAGTTACCAATAAGAGTGTACTCAAACAGAAACTGGCACGAAGTGGCGGAGCAGCTATCAGTATTGTTGAGGCCACTGGTGAAGAAGGGTTACGTGGGTTGAAAAAGATTAAATAAACATGATTAAAGCAGGAATATATGAATAAACACTTATTATTGACAGGTTGCTTGGCTTTAGGTTTCCTTTTCTGTCGATGTGAAGATGGTAGTTTGGTAGATGGTAGTTCTCCTTCCATGAATGAAGTGATGCCCACCCGTGCATCTGCTTTCTTTAACTCGATAGGAGTGAATACTCACATTGGTTTCTATGATACAAATTATGCAGATTTCCAAGGCATGCTCAAACCACGTTTATTGGAACTGGGCGTCAAACATATTCGTGATGGTAATATCTGGGGTGGAAACTCAGGTGATACTCCGTTAACCAGATGTAAAGAGTTGGAACAGTATGGAATTAATCTATTACTGATCTGTTTTGGTGGTGATCCGGTAGTGGATGATCCAGTGGAACGTGCCGGGGCTTTTGGACAGATGCTTTGGGGGATAGAACCGGTCAACGAACCGGACCTCAATAAGAAACCTGGTGAGTGGGAGCAGCATGCCCGCAATGAACAACAACGAGTGTTCACTGCCGCACGCTCTATTCCGGGAAAACAGGTTCCTGTATTGGGGATTGCTTTAGCGGAGAACGTTGACAACCCTTCGCGATTAGGCAATCTTTCTTCGCAGTTGGATTTTGGTAATCTACATTTGTATGCTTCGGGGTTACATCCTACGAATCAGGATTTTGGTAATTACTGGGGGACACGTATGGAAGTGGCAATCAGTAAGGCAAGACTTATTTGCGGTGAGAAACCGTTGATTATAACAGAAGCTGGTTATCATAATTATGAGAATAGCAATCAGTTTAGAGGATGTTCGGAAAAGGCCGCTGCTATTTATCATGTTCATCTGCCGTTTGTATATTATAATGCAGGGGTTTCCCGGACTTATATTTATGAACTTCTGGATTGGAATAAGGCCGGTGTAGTGGATGATATGAATATGCATTATGGCTTGATACGTGCAGATGGTAGTGCTAAGCCATCTTTCCGGGCACTGAAGAATCTGCTGTCGATAGTCAAGGAGGAAGAAGTATCTTACGAATTGTCTCCACTAAAGTTTGGAATTGATCCAACGGTTAAGGATATTGAATATACATTGCTTCAAAAGCAAGATGGCAGTCATTGGTTGGCATTGTTCCGCAAAGTGAATGTGTATGATGTGAAAACTCATAAGGATATTGAAGTAGCTCCGGTAAATGTGAATGTGGAGTTTGCTGAAATACCTTCCTCTATCGATATGTATATTCCTAATCAGTCAGACCAGATAATACAAAGCCTTAAAACCGGTGACAAAATAAGCTTGCAGTTGGGGGCTGAATTGGTACTTTTGAAAATAAAGTAGATTGGTTTGTAAAATTTATATAAAGATGTACCAAATCCGTACTTAATACGGAGAAGGCTATTCGGTTCCGTTAATAAATTGAGCGATGTGTAGCGCTGAGGAGCTTGAATAGAATATAAATATAGAATAAAATATTAAAGTTGAAAGTTTTTCATGAATAATACCCGAAAATTAGTGCAACTGGCATTACTGTCGTTTGTCTTTATATTCAATGCGAACGGTAGAGGTATCAGACTGGAATTTGGACAACGTTTCCCATTACCTGTTCGGACAGAATATTCATTACTATCGCAATGGGAACGGAAGCCAGTCTTGGATTCACTCTTGATTGAAGATATGGAGCAAGACAGCGAATGGCAGGCAACCGGTATTGCCGAGTGCTATTACACCGAAGAACATGCTGTAGACGGGCGCCGCTCTCTTCGTTTCCGTACTTCTCTGGTAGATACTGCTTACTATCGGCTTCCTATGAATCGTACTCCTTGGAATTCTTTCAAAGGGGAGCAAGGCGGATATGCCAGTGTAGGGCGGACATTTGAAAAAACTCAGGATTGGTCCCAATTCAATCGTTTGTCTTTCTGGGTGTATATACATCCCACTTCCAATCCTATTTATTGTTTTTTTCTGGAACTGGAGAACGAAGGTACTGATTATAATTCTACTACATCGCGTAAGCACCATTTTGTCCAAGACCTTGTTCCGGGACAATGGAATCATGTATTATGGGAGATACCACATCTTGAGAGGGATAAAGTAAAGAAGTTCAATATCATCCAGACATTAATCGGACATACTCCTGAGGGAGAATCGGTCATTACTTATGATTTTGATAGGTTCCAGCTCCAGAAAGTAGAGACGGATAATTTTGAAGGGTGGGATCTTCCTTCAGGCAAATTCTCTTTTTCACATATCGGATATAGACCGGAAGATAAAAAGATTGCTATGATTGGACATCCGGATTGTCAGGATTTCCAGTTGCTGGATGTTGATGGAAAAATAGCTTTTCAGGGTTCGGTTGTTGCAGATACTACTAAGAACGGAATATTTCATTTGTTGGACTTTTCCAATTTCAGAGAAGAGGGAACCTACCGTTTACAATGTGGTACGAATGAGTCTCTTCCTTTTCCAATTGAAGAGAATATCTGGCTGTCCCCATTGTTTAGTGGCTTGAATTTCTATTTTTGCCAGCGTTGTGGCTATGATGTACCGGGTATTCATCAGGCATGTCATAAGGATTGGTTCGGCTTTCATGGTAATGAACGGAAGGTTATTAATGGAGGTTGGCACGATGCAGCTGACTTATCGCAAGGGTATTGGCGTACGGCCATGGGAGTGTATGCTCTGCTTAGTAATTTAGAACTGATTCGAAAAGATAAAGCTTTAGCTGAATTGTCAGAAAGAATGCATTCTGAAATTAAGTGGGGTATAGATTGGTTACTGAATACTCGCTTCGAAGATGGTTATCACATGAGTTGGAGTGTTATGAGGATTTATACAGATAATCTGGCAGGCACTCTGGATGACAATGTGAGCCAGGCACAAAAAGTACTTTGGGAGAACTTCCTGGGAGCTGCGGTTGAATGTAAGGCGGCCGGAATACTGGTTGATTCGGACCCTGAATTATCAAAGAAGCTGTTGGCGTGCGCTACAGAAGATTGGGAGTTTGCTTTTGCATCCCAAGATGATTGGGGTCGTACCGGATATCAGGAAGCTTCATGGGGTGCGATTGCTTCTGTATTATTGTATCGGGCAACCGGTGAAGAACGTTATAAAGCACAAGCGCTTCATTTCGGGAAATTATTGGTACAATGTCAGGAACAAAGTTTTATCAATGACATGCCTGTCACCGGATTCTTTTATTACGACACATCCCGCAGGAATATAATTCATAATACACATGCAGCATTTGAAGAAGCCGCAATGATAGCTTTCAGGGAACTGTGCGATGAATTCAAAGAGGATGAAAATTGGATGAACTGGTATGCTTCGGCTGTATTGTATAGTGACTATTTCATGAAATGGGGTAGCAGGGTTGCCGCCCCTTATGATTTATTGCCAAATTCTGTATATTCAAAATCTTCTATACTTGCAGAAAAAGATTCTTGCCAACGCAGGCAACTTTTAAAGCAATATAATGAAGGTACGGTCCTGAATGAAGAATATGCTTTGCGGACATTTCCTATCTGGGAAAATGAACTATTTCATGGTAGTACCAATGCCCACCTGTCTGCTACATGGGCGTTAGCAGAAGCTTCTTTGCTTAGGAACGATACTTTGGGGATGCAGTTGGTAACCAGACAATTGCAATGGATATTTGGCAATAATCCTTTCGGACAAAGTCTGATGTATGGAGTTGGGTACGATTATGCTCCTCTTTATGCCTATTGTACCAAGAATATTGTAGGAGCGCTACCTGTAGGTATGGATTGTATGACAGGGGATGCTCCGTATTGGTCTTCATCTAATTATGCCACTTACAAAGAACTTTGGATTGAACCAGTCAATAGATTCATGGGAGGAATGGCTGCTTATTTAAGAATGAATCAACTTAAGCCTGATGTTATAAATAATATTCAGATTAATGTGGAGAAGCGATATTCAGGAGTTGATGGATATAGAACAGTGTTGACGATGAAAGGAGTTGGATGCCATAAGATAGAAGTGAAAGCGTTTAATGCGAAAGTTGGCTTTAAATCGCAAAACGTAGACTTTCGGGAAACTGAACTTCTTGAATTAAACTTTTCTCTTATAGACAACAATAAACCATATGTTCTTTTGATTATTGTGGACGATAAGTTCGGTAAAGAAATTGTGGGAGTGAATCCTTTGGTGTAATCTTCCTCTATCATAAAAGAAGAGGTTATCCTCATTTTCTGGATAACCTCTTTTTTGTTTACAACCATTTCTCCAATGGTTCTATTTTTATCAGTAATGCTTAGAGAGCATTCTCTTTACCAAATATTCTGCAATCTGTACTGCGTTCAGTGCAGCACCTTTCTTGATCTGGTCACCCACAATCCAGAAAGTCAGGCCGTTTTCATTAGTCAGATCCTTACGGATACGACCTACATAAACGGGGTCTTTACCTGCAAGGAACAAAGGCATTGGATATTCCTTTTCGGCAGGGTTATCCTGCAATACCAAACCGTCACCTTTTGCAAAAGCTTCACGAGCTTCTTCCACTGAAATAGGACGTTCTGTTTCTACCCAAATACTTTCAGAGTGAGAACGAAGAGCAGGAACGCGTACGCAAGTTGCGCTTACTTTTATGTCAGAATGCATAATCTTGCGGGTTTCGTGGAACATCTTCATTTCTTCTTTGGTGTATCCATTATCAGTGAATACATCAATCTGAGGAATGAGGTTAAATGCCAACTGGTATGCAAACTTTTCAACAGTAACAGATTCACCTGCTAACACCTGGCGGTATTGTGTGTACAATTCATCCATAGCGGCAGCACCTGCACCGCTGGCGGCCTGATACGTAGAAACGTGTACAGTCTTTATGTGAGAAAGCTGTTCGATGGCTTTCAGTGCCACTACCATCTGTATAGTGGTACAGTTAGGGTTGGCGATGATGCCGCGTGGACGATCTTTTGCGTCGGCAGCATTTACTTCGGGAACTACCAAAGGTATGTCATTATCCATACGGAAAGCACTGGAGTTATCGATCATCACGGCACCATGTTTGGTGATGGTCTCGGCATACTCTTTAGAGGTACCAGCGCCTGCGGAAGTGAAAGCGATATCAACCCCTTTAAAGTCATCGTTGTGTTGCAAGAGTTTTACCTCGATCTGTTTACCGCGGAATGTGTATTTTGTTCCGGCACTGCGTTTAGAACCGAACAACACTAACTCATCCAACGGGAAATTTCTTTCATCGAGCACACGCAGGAACTCCTGTCCCACGGCTCCGCTTGCTCCAACAATAGCTACTTTCATTTTCTTTTGTTTTTTATTAAGTTTATAAAAATGTTCTTCTATGCTTAAAAACGATAGAATTGGCTGCAAATTTATAACAATTTGCTGTATGACAACGTATAAAATGAAAACTTTTTTGTTATTTTGCAACGTAAAACCTAAAACTTGAAGCCCATGGACTTATTTGACTTCAGTCTGAAACTTCCGATTACTGATCCTACATGGATATTCCTCCTTGTACTGCTTATCATATTGTTTGCTCCCATTTTGTTGAATAGATTGCGTATTCCACATATCATCGGTATGATATTGGCGGGATTGGTAATTGGTGAGCATGGATTTAATATTTTGGCGCGGGATAGTAGTTTTGAACTGTTTGGTAAAGTTGGTTTATACTATATAATGTTTTTGGCTGGTCTGGAAATGAATATGGCGGATTTCAAGCAGAATCGGGGGAAGGCCGTAATGCTGGGATTATTAGCTTTTATTATTCCAATCATGATCGGTTTGGTGGTGAATATGACCTTCTTGAAGTATAGTTTGATCACTTCAGTCCTGTTGGCAAGTATGTATGCTTCACATACTCTGGTAGCATATCCCATTGTTATCCGGTATGGTGTATCCCGACATCGAAGTGTCAGTATTGCCGTAGGAGGTACAGCGGTGACTGATACACTTACGTTGCTGGTCCTGGCTGTAGTGGGTGGTATGTTTAAGGGAGAATCCGGTGGACTGTTTTGGGTATGGCTGGTGGTTAAAGTCGTTTTCCTTGGTGGATTGATCATGTATTTTTTCCCCCGTATCGGTCGTTGGTTCTTCCGTAGGTACGATGATAATGTAATGCAGTTCATCTTTGTGCTTGCTATGGTATTCTTAGGGGCAGGATTGATGGAATTTGTAGGAATGGAGGGTATCCTTGGTGCATTCCTTGCGGGGCTGGTGTTGAACCGGTTGATACCCCATGTTTCTCCGTTGATGAATCATTTGGAATTTGTAGGTAATGCGCTTTTCATTCCTTACTTCCTGATTGGTGTGGGAATGATGATTGATATACATGTGATTTTTGGTCATGGTGATGCTCTGAAGGTGGCAGGAGTAATGATAGCGGTTGCTTTGACCGGTAAATGGATTGCTTGCTGGTTGACACAGAAAATCTATAAGATGGGAGCCATTGAGCGGGAGTTGATGTACGGTTTAAGTAATGCCCAGGCTGCTGCTACACTGGCTGCCGTCTTGGTCGGATATAACATCATCTTGCCCAATGGTGAAAGGTTGCTGAATGATGATGTGCTGAACGGTACTGTGTTGCTTATCCTTGTGACTTGCGTGGTGAGTTCGTTTATTACTGAGCGCGCTGCCCGTAAAATAGCTATTGATGAGGCACATTTGGAGGATGAAAAGCGTCCGGCAGAACTAGAGAAGATTTTGATACCGGTTGCAAATCCGGATACAATTGAAGACTTGGTAAATCTGTCATTGGTGATACGTGACCCTAAACAGAGGGATAATCTGTTGGCGCTGAACGTAATAAATGATAATAATGCATCGGAAGCTTTGGAACTCCGTGGAAAACGTTATCTGGAGAAAGCGGCGATGATAACGGCTTCAGCGGATGTACCACTGAAACAAATTAGTCGTTATGATCTGAATATTGCTTCGGGTATTATCCATACTGCTAAAGAACATGGAGTGACGGATGTAGTGATTGGCCTGCACCGTAAGGTGAATATCGTGGATTCTTTCTTTGGTATGCTGGCTGAGAATTTGCTGAAAGGCTTGCATCGGGAAGTAATGATTGCTAAGTTCCTGATGCCGATCAATACTTTACGGAGAATTAATATTGCCGTTCCGCCCAAGGCGGAATATGAAGCTGGTTTCCAGAAGTGGGTGGAACATTTCTGCCGTATGGGAAATACATTGGGGTGCCGGGTGCATTTCTTCGCTAACGAAGAAACAACCACGCTTTTGCAAATTCTGGTGAAGAAGATTTAGTTCCACCATGACTGATTTTTCTCGTTTGGACGATTGGGGAGATTTGTTGTTGCTGACCGGGCAGGTGAATTATGATCATTTACTCGTGATTATCAGTGCCCGTCGTGGTTCTATCTCTTATGATCCTGCATTTGAGAGACTTCCCGCGCAATTAGGAAAGTATTTTGCCAATAATAGTTTGATAGTGCTGTATCCGGATCAATTGGGTGAGCCTCAAGATATGTTGTCATTTTCTAACCCGCGTGGCAATAATGAGGATCAGCATTATGAAAAGGTGGGTAAATGGTTCTATAAATGGTTTAGGAAAAGTGATAAGTGATTAGTTAAGGATGGAAGATTGGCGGCAAAGGACACAACTCTTGTTGGGTGATGAAAAGATGGAACGGCTACGGCAGGCGCATGTGCTTGTAGTAGGCCTGGGTGGAGTAGGAGCGTATGCGGCGGAAATGATTTGTCGCGCGGGAGTAGGGCGTATGACGATTGTGGATGCAGATATGGTGCAACCAACGAATTTGAACCGTCAGCTTCCGGCTTTGCATTCTACGCTGGGGATGAGTAAGGCGGAAATTCTTGAGAAACGCTTCCGGGACATTAATCCGGAAATTGGACTGACCGTATTGCCCGTATTTCTGAAAGATGAAAATATTCCTGAATTGCTGGACGCGGCCTCCTATGATTTTGTAGTGGATGCTATTGATACATTGTCCCCAAAATGTCATTTGATTGCAGAGGCCATGAAGCGACATATTAAGATAGTCTCCAGCATGGGAGCCGGTGCAAAGAGTGATATAACTCAGGTCCGTTTTGCCGATATATGGGATACTTATCATTGCGGGCTGAGCAAAGCAGTCAGAAAACGACTCCAAAAAATGGGAATTAAGCGTAAACTGCCGGTAGTGTTCAGTACGGAGCAGGCAGATCCGAAAGCGGTACTGCTGACTGAGGATGAAATGAATAAGAAATCGACATGTGGAACTGTTAGCTATATGCCGGCGGTATTCGGATGTTATCTGGCGGAGTATGTGTTGAAGAGATTATGATCAGCAAGCACATCTTTTGCCATCTTATTGGCAAAGAATCAGTACTTAAGTAATTATTCATTAGATAAAAATGAAGTATGTATGATACAATTACAAGGAATAACCAAGAGTTTCGGTAGCCTGCAAGTTCTGCGGGGAATCGATTTGAACATAGATAAGGGCGAGATCGTTAGTATTGTTGGTCCGAGTGGAGCGGGAAAGACTACTTTACTTCAGATTATGGGAACTTTGGATGCCCCTGATAGCGGAATGATAACGATCGACGGTACATTGGTTAGCCGTATGAAGGAGAAGGAACTGTCGGCTTTCCGTAACAAACATATCGGGTTTGTCTTTCAGTTTCACCAGCTTTTACCAGAATTCACGGCATTGGAAAACGTGATGATACCTGCATTTATTGCAGGTGTGGGGCAGAAAGAGGCTACTGCATCTGCGCTGGAATTATTGGATTTTATGGGCCTGACTGATCGTGCCGGACATAAGCCCAATGAACTTTCAGGTGGGGAAAAACAACGTGTGGCCGTAGCCCGTGCTCTTATTAATCATCCGGCTGTGATACTGGCTGACGAACCTTCGGGTAGCCTGGATACTCATAATAAGGAAGAATTGCATCAGCTTTTCTTCGATCTTCGCAATCGTTTCGGACAAACATTTGTTATTGTCACTCACGATGAAGGACTGGCACGGATTACGGACCGTACGGTGCACATGGTTGACGGGGAAATAGTTTGATTTTATTTTCCCGTACTCATTACTCCTGATTCATTATCGCTATTGTTTACTTTTCTTTGTGTTGCTTTGAACTTACGCCCAAAAGAAAAATTGTAGGATAAGCTGACTAGAAACATACGTGAGCTTTCCTTAATATAGCTTTTAGTCTTGTACGAGGCAAATTGATTCCAATTCTCATTCTCTACTTTATAATTATCAGTGAATGGGTTGAAAGCACCTACGCCCAAACGGAGATCTTTATATTTATAATATAGACCTAATATCTGGATGTTTTCTCCTCCTGAGAGGGTTTCTCCCCAAAAGTTGTTCCAATTGGTATTGATCTGCCAGAACAGGGAGAATCGTTTGTAATTGAATGAAGCTTGTCCTTCGTAATACCAGTTGGTATAAGTATGAGAATAATTGTTTCCATGACTCATATAATGGTTCACTCCTCCTGTAAATGAAAGTTGTAGCATATCCCATAGTGGACCTACACGGAGCATCAGACGTCCAGATAACTTTTGCCAGTCTTTCTGGTTATCCCACGTTTGTACTATTTTATTGTCTTCCTGTAACTTCTCATCCATAATGGCATTGGGACGATAATCATATGCACCCCATAGATTACTGTAGAAAATGCCTTTCTTCCATTCATAAGTCAGTTCCGTGCGATAGCACATATACGATTTCAGGTTTGGATTACCACGGCGTATCTGGAAAGAGTCTATAGTTTGTTCTATAGCACTCAGGTTACTCAATGAAGGAGTTGCATTGAATACTTCGGCTTTCCAACGGAGGTATGAGTTCTCGGAAAAAGTGTAATGCAATGTAGCTTTCGGGTTTACATTGTACTTTTTAGAAGAATCATCATTCCCGCTTTGGTTGTAATAGAAACGGGTTAGACTGATTCCTAATCTATAATCCAATTTGTTTATCTTACCACGGTATTCACTGAATATGTAACTGTTTCCCTGGTTCATCCGGGTATCATAATTATGGCCGTTTCTGTATTCGTTGTTAGAATAGGACTGGGTGTGCTTTAAGCCAAAACTCAATGCGTTTCCTTTTGAGAACTGCTTTTCGTAAATGGCTTCTCCAATTAAGGAGTATTTGTCACCCAATACATTGTTATTAATGTCAGTCAACATTTCGTTGTGTAGGCTTTCCTGATAGATACGGTGCGACTTCTCCCGGTTGTAAGTTCCTACCAGATTGAATACCAACGTCTGCTTCTTTTTTAGGTTTTGCTGATAGTAGAGGTCTAAAGAGGGGCGAGTCCAGCTATTCTTGGTGCGGTCTATCATATTTACCATATCTGTTTCATCATTCACATTATAGAGCACTCCTTGGTAATCCCAATTGGGTTGATTGTTTCCACGCAGGCGGAATGTGGCACTGAAGAGAGAATTCTTGGATGCCTGAAGGCTGTAACTGACATTCAGATTTTGCATAAACAACATGGCATGGCTGGGTTCTCCCTTTTCTACGCGCTGAGTGGTATTTCCATCTGCTAAGCGGAATGTTTCTTCATTATCCCGATACATACCGTAGAAATCGCGGGGGCCCATGTGGTAAGAAAGACCGAATTCTGATTTTTTATGATTGACTTTACCGAATACGTTGTAGCTTCCCCACATTGCATTGATTCCCTGACTGAGATCGGTGCCGAAGCTTCCTCCCGTATCGGGGCGGCGAACAATGTAATCGAGTACGATTTCCGCATTGCCATAACGTAAGCCGGGATTGTCATGATATTCTATACGGATGATATCGGCGGGGCGCAGAGCTTTTATCTCATTGATATCTGCCTTGACTCCGTTGATACGTATTTGTAGTTCACCCCCACCGGATATTCCGATTTCGTTATTCATCGGATTGACCTGGATACGTGGGAGCATCAGTTCTTGTAACAGATTGACCCCATTGGTGGAGACTTTCATCTGGCGTTCGGAAGGGAATACCAGTTTCCGGTCGGGACGGTTGATTTGATTGGAACCATTGATGATTACACCCTCCAAGGCTACTGAGGCATCTTCCAGAAAAATATCTCCCAGATCTGTATTACGTTTTACTCCATTCAATGTGATGTATTGTGTGTTGTATCCAACACAAGAAAGAACACCAATCGGTAATTTCCAGCTTCTACTTTATTGAAGATGAAGCTTCCGTTATTGTTGGTAGACACACCATTTACAAAGACAGAGTCGGTGGTTTGTAGTACTACGTTTACAAATTCTGTGGCTTCATTGTCTGTTGCATTGCGTATAGTACCTTTTATCTCTATTTTTTGAGCAAATACTCCCTGTACCATACTGACTATTAGTATGGCTATTAATAATCTTTTCATTGTGATTTTTTTATTTTAATTTCTAATTTCAGACTGGCCTGTCCTGTTTCAGATTGTTTTCTATTGATTAGACGAAGTAGAGTCTGGTAAAGTTGCATCAATTGCTATTTTTTATTTAGAAAAACAAACGCCTTTTAAATCTGTTTCTATATAAGATGGATGGAAATTATAACATTTTGTTATATCTTAGCCCTGATTTTTATAACTTATATAGATTGCATTATGAAAAAAGTAATTCTTGCTTTAGTTGCATCTGCATTTGTGTCATTCGCTTATGCGCAGGATGTAAATTTCGATTCCTTTAAACGAATCGAATCGGATAAGGTGTTGAACCTGTCAGCCGATCAAATTGCAAAAATCAAAAAGCTAAATAAAGAAGTGGGACCTAAGTTTAGAGCTATTGGACGGAGTAACCTTCCTGGATATGAAAAGGGGCAAAAGAAGAGGGCGTTGGCTCTTGAACACAAAGCTGCCATTAGGGCTATCTTGTCAGAAAATCAAATCAAAGCATGGGAAACGCATTATGGAAGTATGAATAATGGTGAAGGCTTGCGCGGCATCATGAAAGTTGATTACGATAATAGACTCGATCAATTGGAAGCGAAATTTGAAAAAGATAAAGAGGCTATTGAAAATAGTTCTTTATCTAAAGATGTCAAAAAAGACAAGGTGAGGTCCCTTAAAAATCAATATAAACAGGAGAAGGAACGCTTGAAGAATGAACGTGATGCTGCTATCCGGTCAGGAGTTTTGGAGAAGTAATTTTAAGGCTATCACTCAAAGCAGACATAGTTGCTGATTCTTTCCAGATCAGCTTTTGTAAATTCCTCGTAAAGGGAGAAAGGTTTAAGGCTTGTTAACGAGCCTTTTTTCTTGCGGTATTCTACAATGGCTTTGGCTTGATAGAAGTTGATGTAAGGGTGGGAGCGTAATCTGTCTATGCCAGTGTGGTTCAAGTTTATGCGGTGAACATTTGTCAGGTCGATACTAAACCAGGCTTGCAGTTGTTGGGTATCCAGATTGATATCCTTTAATTGTTCTATTTGGTAGAATCCGCCAAGGCGTTGCCGATAACCCACAATCAGGCGGGCAATGCCGCTTCCGATACCCGGAACCTTTTTTAATTCGGTGGTGTCGGCGCGATTAAGATCAAGAATAGTGCCGGTTTTATATTTTATATTTTCCACTGGTACAGTTTCTGTAATATACAGTTGGGGTGTATGACGTACTGTGTCTTCCGGTGGGATATGTATGTAAGGTGACAGAACAGAGTATTGATCTTCTGTCATTCCATATATCTTTTTAAAATCTTCCGTTTTACGGAATTTGCCACCCTTTGCCCGATAGTGCAGGATATTCTTTGTCATCCATGCTGGTAGTCCTAAGTGTCGGAATGTTATGGAGTCTGCCGTATTGGGATTGAAAGAAGCCAAGATGACGGGAATGCTTTCTACCTTCTTTGGCTTATAACTCGTATATTGCTTTTCACCGGATTGCTCTTTTTCTTCCAGTGAGGCTATGAATTCTTCATATTCCTGTTGGGCGATAGCTTGTATAACCTTGTCATCCAGAGAGGTCTGATCTCTTCGTTGCCAGGCGGATATAAGATACCCGGCGAGAAAAACGATACAGATAGTTGCTATGAGCATCAGGATACCTCGCTTTTCTCCCCGGGAAAAGTAAAAGAAATCTTTAAATAGATTCTGCATCTCCTACAATTTTAAGAATCCCAATTCCTTAATAAAGATGAGTGAAATTGCTATCGGAGCTATAAACTTCAATATGAAAATCAGCAATTTGTAGAACGTTACTTTCAGTGTTCCGTTATTACTGACTTCTTCCCAGACAATCTTTTTATTCAGATACCAGCCGGTAAAGATGGAAATGCACAGACCACCTAACGGTAACATGATCTTAGCTGTGACAAAGTCGAACATGTCGAATAAATTCAAGCCGAACAGAGTATATCCTTTACCTACTCCCAATGAAAGAGAACATAAGGTTCCCAAAAATATACAACCGCCTGTTACGAAGCTTGCCGCGCGTTTCCGGCTCAGGTGGAATTCCTCGTGCAGATAAGCCGTCACCACTTCGTGCATAGAGATGGTGGAAGTCAGTGCTGCAACTGCCAGAAGAATATAGAACATGACTGAAAATATATAAGCTAATAAAGGTACTCCGCTAAATGCCTGTTGGAATACATTGGGTAGTGTAATGAAGATAAGACTCGGGCCGGCATCCGGCTGAATACCCACCGAAAATGCAGCAGGAAAGATGATAAGTCCTGCCAATATAGCTACAAATGTATCGATAATACTGACACTGAAAGCAGTTTTAGTCAGATTCGTGTCTTTTTTGAAATACGATGCATAGGTGCAAAGGCATCCCATTCCCAGACTCAGGGAGAAGAAGGCCTGTCCCATGGCACTTAGAATACGTTGGTAGTTACCTTATCCCATTCCGGTTTTAGAAGAAATTCCAGACCGGCACCAGAGCCAGGTAATGCAATGGAACAACCTGCCAGTATGATTAACAGAATAAACAACATCGGCATCATAATTTTGGCAGACTTTTCAATACCTTTTTCCACTCCTTTCACGATGATGAAGTGGGTGGAAAGAAGAAAGAGTACCAGCCAAATAACGGGGCGCCAGGGATTAGAAGAGAAGGAATTAAATGTGTTAATATAATCGGCTGCTGTTTTTCCGGCAAAGTTATCGGTAACAGCTTCACCAATGAATTCCAGTGTCCAGCCAGCCACTACGGAATAGTAGCTCAAGATCAGAAAACCTGCCAATACTCCCATACGACCTACCCAACGCCAGTGCGTACCCGGTGCCAGTTTTTGATAAGCACCGGCAGTGTTGGCGCGTGAATGACGTCCGATAAGAAACTCGGATACCATGATAGGAATTCCCAATATAAGTACACATGCTAAGTAGATGAGAATAAACGCAGCACCGCCGTGATTACCTGTCTCATAGGGAAATCGCCAGATGTTACCCAGACCAACCGCGGAACCTGCCGAAGCAAGTATGACACCTAATTTGCTCCCAAAATTGGCTCTGTCATTTTTAGTCATAAAAAAGTAGATTTTTCTTTCATTTCGTTATTATTCTCTACTAGAACATGCAAATATAGAAAATGTTCTGTACTTTTGCGCACAAATCGTTCATAAATTGAGATATGCTATACTATATTAAGAAATATCCGGTATCATTACTGATTATACTGACGGTAATCTATTTGTCGTTCTTTAAACCGCCTACCACCGATTTGAGCAATATTCCTAATATTGATAAAATCGTACATGTTTGTATGTATTTAGGGATGTCTGGTATGTTGTGGCTGGAGTTCCTGCGGGCGCACCAAAAAGGAGATTCTCCATTGTGGCATGCATGGGTAGGAGCGTTTGTCTGTCCGGTATTATTTAGTGGAATGGTAGAATTGTTGCAGGAATACTGCACTACTTATCGTGGAGGCGATTGGCTGGACTTTGCTGCAAATACAACAGGAGCGCTGATTGCTTCGCTGATAGGATATTTTGTATTACGTCCGCGAATGGCAAAGAAACAATAATGGTGATTGACTATAAATAATCAATCACCGTACTCAGTTTAATCCCGTTCGACCCTTTGATTAGGATCGTTTTTCCATGAGGTTTGCTTTTCTGTAAAACTTCGATGACTGCCGGGGCATCCGGGTAAGTCGGGAAGTTATGCTTTGCGGCGGCGAATTGCTCTCCTACCAGCATTACATCCTTGAAACCACATTCTGCCAAGAAGTCTGCAATTTTCTGATGTTCTTTCGGACCATCCTTTCCCAATTCCCTCATATCCCCCAATATCAGCATTTTATTTTCAACTTCCATATTACGGAAGTTGCTGATTGAGGCTTGCATGCTAGTTGGATTAGCATTGTATGCATCGATAATCAGTGTATTGTCTGCTGTCTGCTTCAGTTGTGAACGGTTGTTCTGCGGGGTATATTCTCGTAGTGCTGCATCTATTTTCTCCGATGCTACCTCAAAGAAGTGACCGATAGTAACGGCAGCAAGTGCATTGGCAAAATTATATTCACCGATTAGCTGTGTTTTTACTTCATGAGATTCACCGTCTTTGCCTGCTCTCCATTCAAAAATCAGATAGGGAGAATTGCCCGTAACGTGTCCGTTGACGTATAATTCATCCGCACTTCCATAAGAAATCAGGTTCAATCCCCGAGCCATATTCCTCAGATATAAATTATCGTGGTGGATGAAGATAGTAGAGTTTTTACGTTCGCGAAGATAGTCATACAGTTCGCCTTTAGTCTTGATGACCCCTTCGAAAGAACCGAAACCTTCCAGATGTGCTTTTCCTACATTCGTGATGATTCCGTATTCCGGTTCGGTAATGTCCACTAATTCTTTGATGTCACCCGGGTGGCTGGCTCCCATTTCTATGATGCCGAGATCGTGCTCTGCTCTTAGTCGTAGTAAAGTAAGGGGAACACCGATATGATTATTCAGATTTCCTTGTGTATAAAGTACATTGTATTTTTTAGAAAGAACAGCGGCCATTAGTTCTTTGGTAGTTGTTTTTCCATTAGTCCCCGTGATGCCGATAATACGTGTACCTATTTGACGGCGGTGATAGTTGGCTAGTTCCTGTAAGGTATGCAGACAGTTGTTTACTAATATGTAGTGTGAATCTCCGGCGAGTGCATATTCGGCTTCATCTATTATAACATAGGCACTTCCCGATTCTAACGCTTTGGCTGCAAAAGCATTTCCATTGAAATTGTCACCTTTTAGTGCGATGAATAAAGAACCTTCAGGGCAGTTGCGGCTGTCCGTAGTTACACTGGTACATTCCAGAAATATCTTGTATAGGGCGGTGATATCCATAACTATCTCCTTTTTGAAACGTTGTTATTTTCTGTTGTATAAAAACGTTGCAAAGATAGGTATTCTCCGCTACAGTGATACATTTACAATGAAAATGTTTTTATTCTTTCAAAGGCAAAATCAGAATAAAACGGGAACCTGTGGTATAAGTTGAATCAATGGTGAGGCTACCTCCCATCTTCTCTGCAATCAGGCGGCTAATGGATAAACCTAATCCGGTGCCGGGCATAAACGTATCCAGTTTGTTGAAACGTTCGAAGACAGATTCTTGTTTCTCTATCGGGATGCCTATACCTGTATCGGTTACGCTAAAAAGAATCATCTTTTCTTCTTCACGAATGTGATATGAAAGAGAAATACTGCCATGTGTTGTGAACTTTGCTGCATTTTGCAAAAGACTCATTAGAACCTGTGAAATGCGCTCGGGATTAGTCTGCATGGAGAAATTTTCCCGTTCGGGAGTAAATATGAGTTGTACATTAGGTTTCAGATAGGAATATGTCTGATCTATGCAAGTTTGACAAACACCTGTAATGTCTGCAATGGTTTCCGCAGGAATGTTTTGTTCTCCATCCAGATAAGAAAGGTCGAGAACATCATTGATCAGTTGCAGCAGGTTAGTGCTGTTTTGTTCAATGATATGGGCGTACTCCTTGGTGTCCTCATTGTCACCGTAGTAGCTGCTAAGTATTTGTGAGAAACCTACAATGGAATTGAGTGGCGTACGTATCTCATGGCTCATATTTTGTATGAATTCCGATTTCATGCGGCTACCTTCTTCTGCTTGTTCTTTAGCATGTTTCAGTTCTACTTGTGAACGAATCAGTTCTTTGTTCTTTTCGCTAAGCTGTTTCTGAGAGATGCGTAATCGGCTGTTGAGCAGATGCTCGCGATAGAAAATAATGAATCCAAGACTCAACAGGACGATTAGGAAAATAATGATACGTTGTTTGTTTACCAGATCGCGCTGTTGTATTTGTTGTTGCAGCTCGCTTTTTTCGAGATTCAGGCGTTCTACTCCCAGCATGGCGGCAAATTCTCCTGCGGCAATATCTTCATTTGTTATCTGAATTGAATCATTTAAAGCGTAATATTCCTGATAGTATTGTGCCGATTTGGAATTGTCCCCCATTTCATAATATATAGATGCGCGTCTACGCATAGCTTCTACTTTGTACCTTCCGTTCGGGTTGAATGTAGCAATTATATAATCCTGGGTTTCTAATGCTTTTTTGAATTGCTTTGTTTCTGTGTAGTATTTTTGCAGGACTTCATAATATTCTTCTACGTTTTTCTGTACCTCTTTCTTTGAGAGAAATAATTCTTTGGCTTTTTGCAGGTTTTTCCAGGATTGGGAATAGTCTTCAATAAAAAGGTAATATTGGGCTGCACGCACATAATAGTAGAACTCTTGCGTACTACTATAAAGACAGGAGGTACTTTTGTTGAGATTCTTGAGCGCTTTATCTGCTTCCCCCAATTCGCAGTAAAGGTTTGTTAATCCTGAGTAGGAGGTAGATAGATTGTACTTATCCAGATCGTATTGTAGAATGATTTCTATTTCCTTCTTTTTATTGTCGATAGACAGGTTGAATAATCTTTTGAGGTGATAGATAGAACCTAAGACATTGTAGGCATTGGCTATGCCATTCATGTATTTCTCTTGTTCTGCCTCTTTCATCATTTTGTTAGCCTCGTATAAGGCTATGTTGTATTGGTATTGCTTGATGTAGTAATTGATGAGTCTCATACTCCAAACAAAATAGTAATATTTAGGCTGATTGGTTTTCTTCGCAAAGTTTTTAACTACTTCTACATAATGACTGATACTGTCTGGTTGGCTATTTTGGTAATAATAGAAATCCAGTTTATTGCATAATGCCACGGCCTGCATGCGTTGGTCTCCTTTTTCTTCGGCCATAAGGAAAAGTGTATCTGACATTTGCACGGTGATAGGAGAACTCACTTCGGCTTTGCAACGCATATAGTAAGCATATAATGTGCTATCTACGTTGTATTCTTTTTGTGTGTCTCTTTGCTGTCCTTGCATTGGAGAACTGTATAAAGTGCCGAGACAATACAAAATGATGAAAATGGGAAAAAACGGCTTTTTTGTGTTCATTACTAATGTGGTAAAACTCTTTTTGCAAATTTAGCCTTTCTTTGTTGGAATAAAAAGTTTTTATGGAACTTTCTGGAAACTATTATATAGGTAAAGTCAGCATAAAGCGACACCCATCCGTATATTGGGCATCAAGTACAAGATTACCACCCATTCTTTCCATAATGAGACGGCTGAGGGCAAGCCCTAATCCGGTACCTTTTGAAAATGTATCTAACTTAGCGAATCGTTCGAACACAAAATCTTGTTTGTCTTGGGGAATGCCAATGCCGGTGTCAGTGATGCAAATCATGATTTGCTTTTGTTTGGGAAGAATGCGCCAGCTAAGTGTAATACCACCTTCTTCTGTAAATTTTGCTGCGTTGTGCAGTAATTGTAATACTACCTGTTCAAGACGTGCTGGGTTTGTATGCAGATAGAGTTCGTTCTGTTCAGGTTGATAAGAAAGAACGACTCCGGGTTTAACCAGGCGTTTTGCGCGTTCCATCCATTGTAGACAAAGCTCATTTAGCTCACTCTTTGTGTCGATAGGGATGGTAGTGCCACTATCAAGACTGGATAATTCCAATACGTCGTCTACTAATTGAAGCAGATGATTACTGCCTTGCTCGATGATAGTTGTATACTCTTTCGACTCTTCGTCTTCTTCGGAAATCTTGCTACTGAGTATTTGCGAGAAACCAACTATGGAATTGAGTGGGGTACGTATCTCATGGCTCATATTCTGTATGAATTCTGTTTTCATGCGGCTGGCGCTCTGTTCTGCATCTTTGGCACGCCGCAGAACTTTATTCAGTCGGGTTTCGCGAAAAAACATAATACCGACAATTACTACTATGATACATAATAGAATGATGATATGCCGGCGCGTTTCTAATTGTATTTCCTGATTTTTTTGTATTAACTCCTTATTCTCTAAATTAAGATGTTCCATTCCCAAAATGGTTGCGAACTCTCCTACAGCTATGTCTTCCTGGGCACTATTCAGTGAATCACTGAGTTCAAAAGCTTTTTCGTAACTCTCAATTGCTTTCTGATAGTCCTTTTTAGCAGTATAGATAGACCCACGTGTGCGGTATAGTGTAGGTGATAAATCCGTTTTGGCTCAGTTTTTCAAAGGCTTGCTGGAATACCCCCAGGGCTTTATCATATTCGCCGGTTTCTATGTAGTAATTGGTTTCAATTTCCAGTAGATTAGTAGCACGCTTAATACGCAGTTCGGTATTCTTGCTGAAAAGTTGTGTGGTTTCTTTTAGCGTTTTCTGGGCTTTGACCATATCTTTGGTGTGAATGTAATAACGGAGTAGTCCGCATAGATAAGCTCCTTGGTTTAGTTCATTACCTATATACAATTTACTTTCTTCAAGAGCTTCCCAAGCCTTTTTCGGTTCATTGGTGCGGAGGTAGCAGTTACTTAATTCAAGATATTTATTTGTCAGATTATACTTATTCAGATTATATTTTAATGTGAGGTCTATTAGTTTTTGCGCATATACAGTGGCTTGTTTGTAGAGTTCTTTACTCTGATAGATGCGCAACAGTGCTTGATAGCAATTCTGCATACCATCGATTTCTTCCCGGCTTTCCGACTCTTGTTGCATCTTGTTGGCCTCATAGAGGGCCAGGTTTAATTTCTTCTGTTTTGTGTAGTAAGTTATGAGGCGGTTGGCCCAGGCAAAATAATAATATTGAGGTTGATTGGTTTTCCGGGCAAAGTCTTTGATGGCATTGGTATACAATATTAGGCTGTCTTCTTGGCCTTCAAAGGACGGACCAAAATAGAAATGATCTGTTTTGCTGGATATGGCGACTGCCTGCATACGCAAGTCTCCTTTTTCTTTGGCCATAAGGAATAACGTATCGAGCATCTGCATGACAGAAGGAGATTTTATTTCTGTCTTACAATGTTGATAATATACAAATAATGTACTGTCAACATGATACTTTTTCTTGTTCGCTTGTCTGTTGCCCGTGGATATGTCCGGGAATAAGCAACCAGAAAAGTAGTAGAAAAAGAGAGACCAGTCCAGTCGTTCTGTATGCTTCCATAGTTTACTACTTCTATCTATTGGTTGTTAATCCTGAGCAAAGTTAACTTGTTTTTTTGTATTTAATGTATTTACGATAATCTTTTTTGGTTACATTTGCAAAGTATAAACGAAAAAGGATTATCCATGGAAACATTATCCTCTAAATATATTAACGTTAACGGTTCTTTGCTCGATCTGTCCGTTCCCTGTGTCATGGGAATATTAAATATTACTCCTGATTCTTTCTATGCCGGTTCGCGTATGCAGACTGAGGCTGAGATAACTGCGCGGGCACAGCAGATCTTGGATGAAGGTGCTGGAATTATAGATATCGGTGCATATTCTTCCCGATCGAATGCGGAGAATGTTTCTCCTCATGAAGAAATGGAACGTTTGCGTATGGGATTGGAAATCTTGCGTAAGACACACCCCGGAGCTGTTATTTCTGTTGATACTTTCAGGGCAGATGTGGCACGGATGTGTGTGGAAGAATATGGAGTGGCAATCATCAATGATATTGCTGCCGGAGAGATGGATACGGATATGTTTCGTACAGTGGCCGAACTGAATGTGCCTTATATTATGATGCATATGCAAGGAACCCCACAGAATATGCAGAAACATCCGCACTATGACAATCTTTTGAAAGAGGTCTTCTTATATTTTGCACAGAAGGTGCAGCAATTACGTGATCTGGGTATGAAGGACATTATTCTTGATCCCGGTTTTGGTTTCGGTAAGACGGTAGAACATAACTATGAACTTCTGGCGCATCTCGAAGAGTTTCGTGTCTTTGAGTTGCCCTTATTGGTAGGTGTCTCCCGTAAGTCGATGATTTATCGTTTGTTGGGAGGTACTCCGCAGGATGCATTGAACGGAACAACAGTACTCGATACGATTTGTCTGCTGAAAGGGGCAGATATTCTCCGGGTGCATGATGTACGAGAAGCTGTGGAAACGGTGAAGATTGTGGAGGCAATGCGAAGAAATAGTAATAAGGTGATAGAGTGAGTGATAAAGGAAAGTTGCTTGGCTTATAATTCATAAATCATAAATCTTATGTTTTTTGATATTGGAGTAAAAGATATTATCGATGTTTTGCTGGTTGCATTTCTGCTTTACTATACGTATAAGCTGATGAAAGCTTCCGGTTCCATCAATGTGTTTACGGGTATCCTGATATTCATATTGATTTGGTTGGTAGTGTCGCAGGTATTGGAGATGAAGTTGCTCGGTTCCATCTTTGACAAGTTGGTGAGCGTGGGTGTGGTAGCACTTATCATCCTCTTTCAGGATGAGATACGGCGTTTTTTACTGACGCTTGGTTCACATCAGCATGCCAGTGCATTGGTACGCTTTTTTTCACCGGGAATAAGAAGGAGAATATGCAGCATGATGAAATCATGCCGGTGGTCATGGCATGTATCAGCATGGGTAAACAGAAAGTAGGAGCTTTGATTGTAATTGAACATAATTTCCCGTTAGACGATGTGGTACGCACGGGGGAAGTTATCAATGCTGATATCAACCAACGTTTGATAGAGAATATCTTTTTCAAGAATAGCCCTTTGCATGACGGTGCAATGGTGATCAGCAAAGGAAGGATCAAGGCGGCAGGATGTATTTTACCGGTATCACATAATCTGGATATACCTAAGGAACTGGGATTGCGCCATCGTGCGGCGATGGGTATCTCTCAGGAATCTGATGCATTGGCTATTATCGTTTCCGAAGAAACCGGTTCCATTTCCGTAGCTTATAAGGGACAATTCCATTTGCGTTTGAATGCGGAAGAATTAGAAAGCCTGTTGACGAAAGAAAATTAGTTTCAGTTGTGACAAAATGATATTAAATTGCGTCTTATATACTGAAAACATATTTTATACAAAGAATATAACTTGATTATTAGCAATCTTAAAGAATAAAAAGATGGATAGACGGAATTTCTTACGGATGGGTAGTCTGGCGGTATTAGGTTCGCTGGCTGCTCCGTCACTTGCCTTACCTGATACGGTACGGGGAGCTTTGGGAGGCACGGATAACAAATCTGCTGTAGCTGCGGCTATGAAGCATTTCGGTGTAACGGAGGCAGACCTGAAGAAGGTGCTGACTGCTGCACTTGAAAAAGGTGGGGATTATGCGGACCTTTATTTTGAACACTCTTTAATAATGCTGTAGCCCTGATGGACGGTAAAGTGAACAATTGCAGTTCAAATATTGACTTCGGTATGGGGGTACGTGTATTAGCCGGTGACCAAAGCGGTTATGCTTATGTGGAAGGTGTGACGTTGGAAGAAATGTTGCGTGCTGCACGTACGGCTGCCCGTATTGCTTCTTCCGGTAAGGCTGGAAAGCCTGTCGCATTTAAGGAGAAGACGATTGATAGAGACCGTTATTCTGTAGTTACTCCTTGGGAAGAAGTGAGCCTGAAGGAGAAAATGCCTTATCTGCAAAAACTGAATGATAAAGTCTTTGCGTTGGACAATCGTGTACGTAAGGTGCAGGCTTCTTTGAGCGACAACACAACACATGTGCTGTTCTGTAATTCAGAAGGTGTGACTTACTATGATTACCGTCCGATGGTATCCTATATGGCTTTCTGTATTATGGAAGAGAACGGACGTATGGAAAATAACTACGCCACTCGTTCCTATCGTAAAGGATTTGAGTTTATGACGGATGATATCATCGAAGTGATAGCTCGCGAGGTTGTAGATAATACAGCAATCATGTTTAAAGCCATTAAACCTAAAGGTGGTGAACTCCCTGTGGTGATGGCATCCGGTGGTTCGGGTATCTTGTTGCACGAAGCTATCGGACATGCGTTTGAAGCTGATTTCAACCGTAAAAATGTTTCTATCTTTGCCGATCAGTTGAACAAGAAAGTATGTAATGAACATATCAGTGTGGTAGATGACGGTACGATTCCTTTCAATCGTGGTTCTGTAAACTTCGATGATGAAGGTATAGAAGGACAGAAGACTTATATCGTGAAGGATGGAGTATTGACCAGTTATCTGCACGACCGTATCAGTTCTAAACATTACGGTGTGGCTCCTACCGGAAACGGACGTCGCGATACTTTCCGTAATGTACCTATTCCTCGTATGCGTGCCACGTATATGGAAGCCGGAGATATGAAGGAGGAAGATATCATCTCTACTGTAAAGAATGGTATTTATGCACAACAATTCACCAACGGACAGGTGCAGATTGGTGCAGGTGACTTTACATTCTTCGTAAAATTCGGTTATATGATTGAAGACGGTAAGCTGACACAACCTATCAAAGATATCAATATTATCGGTAACGGACCCAAAGCATTGGCAGACATCACGATGGTGGCAAGCAATGACCAGATCGATAACGGTACGTGGACATGCGGTAAGGACGGACAGTCTTGTCCGGTGACCTGCGGTATGCCTTCGGCTTTAGTAAGTAAATTAACTGTAGGAGGAGAAAACTGATGATAACAGATAATAATAAAAAACTGGCTCAATGGGCGATGGATTTCGCTCTGAAGAATGGTTGCCAGGCAGCCAAAGTTGTATTGTATGCCAATTCAAACACTTCTTTTGAATTGCGCGATGCTAAGATGGATCGTCTGCAACAGGCTTCTGAAAGTGGCATGGGAATCAACGTGTATGTAGACGGACGTTACGGTAATTATTCTACCAATCGTCTGGATAAGAAAGAACTTGAAACATTTATCAAGAATGGTATTGAGTCTACCCGTTATCTGGCTCCGGATGAGTTCCGTGTATTGGCAGATCCTGCCCGCTATTATACAGGTGGGAAACCCGATTTGCAGATGTTCGATGATAAGATCTTTGGCATCAATCCGGATGATAAAGTAGCTTTGGCCCGTGCTGCCGCCGGAGAAGTTATGGGTAAGAATGACCGTATCATCTCAGTAGAGACCTCATACAGTGATGGTGAAAATGCTTCTTATCGCCTGATGAGTAACGGCTTTGAGGGTGAATCCAAATCAACCTGGTATTCAGTTTCTGCCAGTGTAGCCATTAAGGGTGAGGGTGAAGCCCGCCCGTCTGATTATTGGTATGGAAGCTCCCTGTTCTATGATAAATTGCCTAAAACAGATATCGGTTCAGTAGCATTGGAACGTGTATTGCGTAAATTGGGACAGAAGAAAGCTAAGTCTGGTAAATACACAATGGTGGTTGATCCGATAAATTCGGGACGTATGCTAAGCCCTGTATTGAGCGCTCTTTATGGTTCCTCTTTGCAGCAAAAGAACTCTTTCCTGATTGATAAACTGGATCAGAAAGTATTCTCTGATAAGCTGACTGTAATGGATGATCCGCATGTGATAGGTGCCAATGGTTCACGTTATTTCGATAATGAAGGTGTGGCAACGGAACATCGTCCGATCTTTGAGAATGGTGTGTTGAAGACTTACTTCTTTGATACTTATAATGCCAAGAAGATGGGGGTAGCTCCTACTATTAGTGGTCCGTCACGTCTGGTACTTACTCCGGGTGATAAAGATCTCAATGGTTTAATTGCTGATGTAGCGAATGGTATCCTTGTTACCGGTTTGAATGGTGGTAACAGCAATAGCAACACAGGTGACTTCTCTTACGGTATCGAAGGGTTCCTTATAGAGAACGGTAAGTTGACGCAACCTGTCAATGAAATGAATGTTACCGGAAACTTCCTGACGCTGTGGAACTCGTTGGCGGCTATCGGTAATGATGCTCGTACGGATCGTAGCTGGCTGGTTCCTTCATTAGTGTTTGAAGGAGTTGACTTCAGTGGACTTTAAGAGATTCTAAATAAAAGAAATCCCGCTTTTCTATGATGTTTATCACGGAAGAGCGGGATTGATTAATAATATAGGTATGAAAGCAATTGACTGGATAAACCATCTAAATATGAGTCGCCATCCTGAGGGTGGATACTACAAAGAAATATTTCGTTCCGAAAAGCTGGTTGATAACGATAAATCAGCCATGACTTCCATTTATTACCTGTTGGAAAATGAAGATAAATCAGCTTTCCATAGACTGACTTCTCCCGAAGTATGGTACTACCATGCGGGATATCCCCTGATGCTACATGTGATCCATCCCGATGGTAGATTAGTTACTCACTTGATGACTGCTGACTTTTCGGGCGAACAGCAGGTTGCCATTGAACCCGGATGTTGGTTTGCAGCTGAATTGCCTTCGCATTTCGGATATGCATTGGTCAGTTGTGCCGTTGCTCCCGGTTTTACCTTCGATGATTTTGAGTTGGGTACGTTCAATCGTTTATCGAAACTTTACCCGGATCATGAAGATTTGCTAAAACGGTTGTGTCAATAAAGGATTTATGGAAGAAAGTGTCATGCTTTTTTTATAATATCCAGTACCTTTATTGCAGCCGGAAAACCGATATAAGGCATACATTGTATGACGGCAGCAGTCAGTGTTTCCTTACTGTTCCCTACTTTTAGATTGGCTTGAAGATGTGACTGAAGTTGGGGTTCTGCACCAATTACAGTCAGTACGCAGAAAGTCAATAATTCACGCGTTTGGGTATTCAGTCCGCTCCGGGTTTGGAAATCTCCGAAATGAATTTCCGTCAGGAAACGTGCTACGTTGGTTCCCATGCCGCCCGGAACATCTTTCAGGAATTCCTTCATAACCTCTCCGTAAAGCGGCTTTTGAATAGCAAGGCCTTTTTCAAAACGATTTTCTTCTGTCACTGTTTCCTGTTTTTCCAAAGGTAATTTGATGCCTCTTTCCGTGAATGTGGAGTTTATTGTGCCCAATGCATTCAATACTTTTGGGAAACCGATAATGGGAGCGCACTGATAGATAGCCTCGCGTAGTTCTATAGGAGTTACCCCTGTGTTTAGTGCAGCTCCGGCGTGACTTTTAAGCTGTGGCAGTTGCTGCATGGCGGCTAATGATACGCAAGTAATCATCTCACGGGTTTTTATATCCAGATCACCTGTGCGAAACACTTCTCCAAAGATATATTTCTGAAGTATATCCATCATTTCCGGATCTGTTCCTTCTCCGGTCAAAGCTTCTCCACCGAATAGCTGGGTGTAGTTCTCTTTGCACAAATCAATTCTGTCCGTATCCTTTTTATTCTCGCTTCTTTGCTCTTTTACAGCTTCCGCATATTCTTCATCATTCACCACCTCAAGCCAGGTATTCTGGTTCGTTTGCGGATTGCATGCTATGGCAAGGTGTGAGAACCAACTGTCGGGTGCGGCACCGTGCCAATGTTCTACATTGGGAGCGATTTCTACTACATCACCGGGCAACAGGCGGCGTGCAGCCTTTCCACGTTCCTGATAATAACCTGCACCGCCCACAGCAATAAGTAGTTGCCCGCCTGTGTGACTGTGCCAGTTATTGCGGCAACCGGGCTCAAACGTAACGTTGGACATCGGTACATTTAATTCTTTGCTGGTAGTCAAAGGTGCCAGCCAGGATTTACCTGTGAAATACTGCGCGTAGCCAGTATTCTCTTCCCCTACCGGGAAGTCACTGATTTTTGGAACTTCTGTTTTCATATCTTGTGCGTTTATATTGCCTGTACCGATTAAAACAACCGTCATGGCAATGATTATTCTTTTCAGATTCATAATATCTTGTTTTTATGGTGGTAGATTCTATTGTCTTTCAATCTTTACGACTACATTGCCTGCTACGTCAAAAGCTTCTATTCCGTTTCCGTCGATGCGTCCCAGATGTATCAGTTCGCTGCTATGACTTCCACTTTTATTAAAAGAGAGCGACATTTCCCCAGGGAGCATACAGATCAATATCTCCACGAGATGGAGTATGTCCCTGGGAGCACCTTCTGTGTTGAATGCAGGTTCCGGATAAAATATCTTTTCAGCTCCGGCATAGTCATTCATTGTAACTTCTATAGGCAGACGTGACAGGAAATCACGAGCTGTAACATTGTCTTTCATCGTTGCGGTAACTTCACGGTTACCTACGGTTATTTTAATCTTCATACTATTGTCTTCTGGTTTATTATCTTCGTCACCATCATTTTCGGGAGTTTTCGGTTGTTCAGTTTCCGGTTCTTCAAAACCATTGGGAGAATTGCTGCATGCCGTTATTGTAAGGGCAAACAATAACATTACTGGAAATAAGAATAGCTTTTTCATATTACTTCTTTATTAAATCAATATTTATTGGATTTTATATTCGCTTCATTCACAATGCAAAATTACCGAAGATACTCCGTAAACGTTGTATACAGATTACAGATAAAAGTAACTGAATTACTGTTTTTACCGGTTAGTGGGATTAATTTAGAATAAGAAAGGAATAGGAGTTAAGCTGCCAAGCCGCCACTTTTTTTTCTTTTCCCTACTACCGTTAAGGAGAAGTCGTGCATCTGCTTATTCTTTCCACCGTGGAAAGAATAGACAGATACAGGAAAGCTCGCTAATCTTCCTCAGACAGGAACTTAAGAGATGCCGGTTTAGTGGTTGGTGATTTAAGTTTCCTTGACTTGTAACTCCGGGAGCAAGGTGGGAGATATAGTCTGTACACAAATTATGGATGGCTGTTTTTTTTGCCGGACGGGTACAGCTGAAAGGACTACCTACAGCCAGCCATTGTGCAGAACAACTTAAAATGTCTTCTTCTTATTTCGTGGATTTGCTGAAACATGATACAGGAAAGACCTTTCATGAATATGTGCAGTTTAAACGTATAGAGATTGCGAAGAACTGGTTGATAAAGACTGATAAATCAATTCTTCAGATTGCAAATGGGCTGGGATTTTCTTCTTCCAGATATTTCAGTTTGTTATTTAAAAGAATAAGTGGTTGTACTCCTGACGAATACAGGCAGCCTAACTAAATAGAACTAAGTTAGGCCGGTATTTGCTTAGTTTAGCATTAAACTCATATATGCTCGTTCCGAAGCAAAGATTTTTTCTGTTAATTGCCCAATGGTTAGTCGCTCGTGTGCACCCGGAAGTCGTCTGTGGCTATACATACATTTCCCTTTATTCAGATAATAATAACCGTTATTGGCTGAAAGTTCATTATCAATGAGGTCAATGTTCATTTCCTCTTCAGGATGTGCGGCTGCATAAAGTTGCAGTACAGGTTTGGCTTGAATGATGCGTATCATGCCCAGATCGAAAGCAGATTGATCTTTAACAGGGGGCATGATGATGTCGAGGCTTTCAGTCTGCATGTCTTGACAAATGCGGGTGAGTAGCAAACGTTCTGCTTCGGGAGTATCTGCAAATAATTCATTTATAAACAGTTTAGAAGCTTCTTTATCGGGATATACAATGGCAAGAGCGGCGATTCCAAATTCATCCGAAAGAGTGAAAATACATCCACGGTTTAGGTTGAGGTCGGCCAGTATGACGTGGAAGTCAGCTTTTGTATGTTGCAGGCAGCAAGGGCGTTCCTGCATTTTACGACTCATATATTGATAGACATCTTCATCATAGTCTGTGTAAGCCTGAAAACACCAGCCTGTTTCGGCATGAAGTGAGAGAAGAAGTATCCGTTTCACTGGTTGGTAAATGAAATGTGCGTTTACCGTAACGGAAGGCCGTTGCGTAACCTACACGTGCGTAATAGCCAAATAGCCAAGGTTCGGCAGGAATAAGGGTAGTAAATGCGATATTATTACGATACATACGTCCGAATGCCTGAGATAGCAATTCTCGCATAACGCCCCGGCTACGGTAGTCGGGGTGAGTGCATGCGCCCGAAATATATGCAGTCGGTACGCTATTGCCATGAAAAGTGATCGGATAGGGAAGCATTTGTAAGGCGGCAATGACTTCATCACCACTTTCGATGGCAACATTCACTTCGCTGTTGTAACGAAGGTTAAAGTACATATCCACAAACTCGTCATTATCATTAAAACAAAGCTTCCATAGCTTCTTTACCTTTTCGCGCATTATTTCTATCTCCTATTCAAATGCTTACTATCTTTATTAACTATTTATTACTTGCTATTAACTGCTTCAAAGAATCTTACCATTTCACCGGATCTACAGGGATATCTTTCAGGCAAGCCATATATTTTTCCAGAATAATCACCGGCTGGTAGGACAGTTTGGCTTTGCGTAGTCCTTCGATACCCAAATCTTCTTCCCGGTTGATATAAGTATATTGTTCGGGAATATGATTGGCAAATTCATAATTTATCATGGTGTAGGCACCATCAATTGTGGTATCTGCTTTTTCTACATGCACGCCGAAAGTATCCTGGTTGATGGGCATACCGAAAGTGAAAGCTACAATTTTACCATCTACATGAAGAATACCTCCCGTCAGACCAAGGGCATCGAAGTTATGCAGCGCATAGATAAGGGCACGGCGTTCGTTACCCGTACCTTCGTGCTGGTCGCAGTTGTTCACTTTGCACCATTCGGCTTCCAGATCGAGACATTCCTGTATACGGTCGGAAGTGAGAGGAACATATTCATAATTGGTATAGGTCCGACGGAATTTATTGAGGTGGTTTCGTTTAGCTTGGAATTTCTTACCGGCCAATGTGGCAAGGTCGGTCCGAAGATATAGGTAGTCGGCATAATCCCTGTCCGCTTCGAAATGAAATTTGTCAGGCATAATAGCTTCCAAGTCCGCCCGCATGCCGGCACATACTCCGAGCATACAGAAACGTTCACCTTCCAGGTTGGCATCTTCTATCATGTCTTCCAGTACTTTCTTTAAATCTCCACTTCCGACGGGCATCATATATACCAGTTTCTCCCCTGCCCAGAATTTCAGTATCAGGAAGCCGTCCTGCACGGCAAACTGGGTGTCGTAAAGGAAACGCCAGCTACAGAGGTTAGAGAATGAAAGGTCACAGTTACGTCGGGGACTCTGCTGTGTATAAGATGTAATGAGTTCTTTGTCTTTAAGTTCAATGTCTTTAAATGATATCATATCGTCGTTTTCGTTAGTTTCAATATAAAGAATAACAAAGATAAAGAGAAATTGTTATAGCAACCCCAATAATCGTAAAATAGTTGGCGTAAGTAGGGCGGTGAAGATGCCATTCAGCGTAAGTCCGAGACTGGCGTAGGCCCCGTATTTACTGCTGATATCCATAGCTGTGGAAGTCCCCACAGCATGGGCGGCAGCTCCCAGGGATAATCCTTGGGCAATGGGGCTCTTAATACGCGTTAGTTTTAGGGTCTTTATTCCGATGATACTACCCAGCAATCCAACGCAAACCACTACGGCAGCCGTCAGTGCCGGAATACCGCCTAATGTATCTGCCACTTCCATAGCAATGGGAGTAGTGACGGATTTTGGGGCCAATGAATAGATTATCTCTTGTGGTGCTCCCATCAGTTTGGCAATCACCACTACGGAAACTACTCCGATGATGCAACCCGCCAGTTGTGAAAGCAGGATAGGGACCAATTGCTTTTTTATGGCCTCCAACTGTAAATATAGAGGTACTCCAAGAGCTACTACTGCCGGTTTCAGCCAGAATTCAATGAGATATCCGCCTTTGTTATAGGTTTCGTAACTGATATGCGCCATTTTCAGAAAGATAATCAGGATGGCGATAGTGAGTAAAATGGGATTAAGTAATAAAATACCAGTTTTCTTTTGCAACAGTTTTGAAAAGAAAAACACGCCGAAGGTGACGGCTAACAAGAAGAATTCGTTGTCTAAGTAACTCATTTGATTTTGCGTGCTAATTGATGAACCCACCCTGTAACGATTAAAACCAGCAGGGTGCTAACTAAAGAAGCTATGACTATCGGCCAGAACTGAGCAGCGATAATGTCAAAATAAAGCATGAGGGCTACACCGGGAGGAACAAAGAAAAATCCCAAATTAGCAACCAGGAAGTCGGACAATCCCTGCACCCATTGCAGTTTAATCCAACCCAATTTCAGAAAAAAGGGTGAGCAACAGCATACCTATGATGCTGGACGGAAGCTTGATATCCGTAAGAAAAACAACCAATTCACCCAAAGCCAGGCATCCGAAAAGGATGGCGCATTGACGAATCATACTACTATTACCTATTTATTATTATTAAACTCAACTTCCTTTGGCTGAAAGGAATTAAAGGAACTGTCACTTCGCTGAAACTCTCCTAATAACTAATCAGAAGCTGAATTGTTTACTGAAAACGCTGCAAAGTTAGGCATTTTGTAGTTTGGCTGTCACTGTTTCCCGTGATATTTATTTCCATTTGTTTCAGGGCAATGAAAAAAAAAGACGTGATATGGATATTATTAGAAATATTTGCCTATTTTTGCGATAGCGATTGTATATAAAGTTTCAAGAGAAATATTAATCTTTTAAACAGGAAGAATATGAAAAAGAGTTTATTCATTAGCGCTTTAGTAGCGTTTGTTATGATGTTTTGTGTAAATGTGAATGCACAGGAAAAAGCTACTGGTAAGGCTTATAAAGACCTGAAAAAGCAGGAAAAAGTATTGGATAAGGAATTGCAGAAGAAAGCTATCAAAGAAGCTCGCAAAGAAGCCAAGAAATTGGAAAAAGAAGGTTTTAAGACTCCGGTAGGAAAACTGCCTTTGGCCAAGCAATTGGAAACAGCTTGGGAAAAACAAGCGGAATTGGATACTGAAGGTAACCCGTATTGGTACATCGCTTCTTCCAGAGCGGTAGGTGGAAATCAGTCGGCTGCTGCTTTGCAAGCTACCAATGCTGCAAAAATAGACCTGGCAGGTCAGATTCAGACCAAAGTTTCTCAATTGATCGAAGCGAAAGTTGCTAATGACGACATGGGACAGGAAGAAGCTGCCAGTTTGTCAAGCGTAGTTGCTTCCAGCAAGAGTGTAATTTCTGCTACACTAGGTCGTACGATTCCTTTGGTAGAAGTATACAAAACTTTACCTAATAAGAACGTGGAAGTAATGGTTACCATTGGTTATAGCATGCAATCTGCTAACCAGGCTGCTGTTCAGGCTATCCGTAAAGAACTGGCTGCCAAGTCAGAAGAACTGGCAAAACAGTTGGATAAACTGGGCTATTAATTAATTCCATTTTCTTAAAAACAGATGGTGAATGAATAGGAACAACCTGATTGGGTGGATATTCCTTGTGATATGTACAATAGCTGCTCCGCTGCACGCCCAGAATTCCGTAAAGGTGAAGGGTGCGCAGGGGCGCTGGCAAGTGAGTGAGGAGATCACGCTGAAAGAAGCGGAAGAACGCGCCTTTATGGAAGCGAAGAAAGAAGCCTTGCGCAAAGCCGGTGTCATGGAGAATGTGTGGTCCGTATTCGGACAGATTTCCCAGGAGAGCGGCACGGAGTTTCATGAGGCATATTCACAGATGAACGTACTTGCGATTGGGGGAATGGTGAATGTTACCAACAAGAAAGTAGAGGAAGTGTGGGATACGAATACCCGTAGCCTGTATAAAGTGGTAACTATCGATGCCGTTGTGCAGAAAGAAGAAAAAGTGGATAAGTCGTATGCGCTGGAAGTGAAGGGCGTAGCGAATTTATATAAAGAAGGAGATGTATTTACCTGTACGTTGAAAGTGCATGGCACGGACTCCTATCTGAAGTTTTTCTGGTTTGACAGTACCGGCGGCGCATTGCTCTACCCTAATACTTACGAGCCCAACACCTTGTTGCAGGCCGAAAAGGAGTACAGTATTCCTTTCAGCAATGCGGTGGACTACCGCATGGAAAAGCAAGGAAAAGAGAGTGAGAAAATCAACATGATGATGGTGGCTACCAAGGAAAACATTCCTTTTACGGACGAGGTGAGTTATCAGAATGTGTTGAAATGGGTATACTCCATTCCTAATGACAAGCGTTGTGCCTTCTACGACATGATACTTATCAAGTAATACATGTTTTTATTTTAACTTCTCTAAATCTATTGTACAGATGAATAAGATGAAGTGTTTTTCTGCTGCTTTAGTTGCCTTCTTTTTGTCGGCGACACACTTGTGTGCGCAAGACATTGAGAAAGAATTCGATGATTTCGCAAAGCAGCAACAACAAGAGTTTGAAGATTTCAAGAATAAGGCGGACGCGGAGTTTGAAACCTTCTTGCGGGAAACGTGGCAGAAGTATGAAGCATTTGCTGCGATTCCGGCTCCTGAACGTCCCGAACCACCCAAACCGGTAGAGTTTGACAAGACAAAGCCGACGATGCCGCCGGTGAATATTAAACCTGCCGCTCCGAAGGTGCCGGATGCTCCTGTGCCCAGTATGGGGGAGAAGGTTCCGGTGGATGTGAAACGTCCTGACCTGCCTGCCATTGAGGATAAACCTGCTCCGGGCGTATATGTACCGGGTAAGCCTTATACTCCTGTGTTGGTTGAAGTACCTCCTGTAAAACCGGGGAGTACGGTGTATCGCACTCCTGTAGAATTCTACGGTACTTCTTTTGAAGTTGCTCTGGAAGCTGCGGACGATCTTTCTCTGAAAGGTAATCGTGAGTCCGATGTGGCGGATGCCTGGAAAGCTATTTGTAAGAGGGATTACGAGCAGATGGTGAAGGATTGTATGACCATCAAGAAGGAGAAGAACTTGAGCGACTGGGCCTATCTGTTGTTTACGAAACAGATTGGAACACAACTATACGGTGCCGGAAATACGAATAATATCGTATTCTTGCAGATGTTTCTTCTGAATAAATCCGGGTATAAGGTACGCCTTGCCAAGATTGACGACCAGTTGAAGTTGATGGTTGCACCTGCCGGTACTATTTACGGTACACCTTATCTTACTATAAGCGGTAATAAGTATTATGTGTTTGAACCGACACCGGGAGGTTCGATGGGGATTTATACCTATCGTCAGGACTTTGCCAATGCTAAGAATTTGGTATGCCTGAATATAGAGGGTGTTCCCGCTTTCTCCATGAATGAATTTGAAAAGAGTCTGACTTCTTCTACAGGTGCTGTGAAAGTACAGACACAAGTGAATAAGAATCTGATAGACTTTTACTACGATTACCCCCAGTGTGATGTCGTGATTCACTACAAAACACCGATGAGTGAGGAATTGCGTGCTTCCCTTTATCCGCAACTGAAAACCGCTATTGCGGGTAAATCGCAGAAAGAGGCTGCCAATATTCTGCTCAACTTTGTGCAGACTGCTTTTGAGTACATGACGGACGGGGAACAATTCGGCTTTGAAAAGCCAAACTTCCCGGACGAAACATTCTATTATCCTTATTGTGACTGCGAAGACCGCGCAATGCTTTACTCTACTTTAGTGAGAGATTTGCTTGGTCTGGACACTATCTTGCTGGATTATCCTAACCACATTGCTTCGGCTGTCCGCTTTACCGAGGACATTCCGGGAGACTATGTGGTACTGGATGACGGCAGTAAATATCTGATTTGCGATCCCACCTATATCGGAGCACCCATCGGTGCCTGCATGGACCAGTACAAACAAGTGGCTCCAGAAATCATCCGTTAGTGTTAAATATTATAATAATTGTAGTTCGGGGCATAAAAATGCCCCGAATTGCAATGTTGATATTGCAAAATTGTGTACTTTTGCGGCGTGAATAACACGTCTACTGGATTTTTATACACAATTTATATATATGCAGAGATTAATTAATGAAATTTTTGAGCGTGCGAAAGCCGACCGCCAACGTATTGTTCTTCCTGAAGGTACGGAAGAACGCACCTTGAAAGCTGCCAATCAAATTTTGACAGACGGAGTTGCTGACTTGATTCTTCTGGGTAATCCGGATGAAATTAATGCTTGTGCAACAGAATGGGGACTTGGAAACATCAGCAAGGCTACAATCATCGATCCGGAGAATCATCCGAAGAAAGAGGAGTATGCGCAATTGCTTTGTGAACTTCGCAAGAAAAAAGGCATGACTATCGAAGAAGCTCGTAAGTTGGTAGTTAATCCGCTCTATCTGGGCTGTCTGATTATTAAGAATGGCGATGCTGACGGTCAGTTGGCAGGTGCACGCAACACCACAGGCGATGTACTTCGTCCGGCATTGCAAATCATTAAGACAACTCCGGGCATTACTTGTGTATCCGGTGCAATGTTGTTGTTGACGCATGCTCCTGAATATGGAAAGAATGGTATTTTGGTAATGGGGGATGTAGCTGTGACTCCGGTGCCCGATGCAGAACAGTTGGCTCAGATTGCTGTTTGTACAGCTCGTACGGCTAAGTCTGTAGTAGGCATGGAACCGAAAGTGGCAATGCTCAGCTTCTCAACCAAAGGCTCTGCTAAGCACGAAGTTGTGGATAAAGTGATTGAGGCTGTAAAGATTGCACATGAGATGGATCCCGACTTGGCTCTCGACGGTGAATTGCAGGCTGATGCCGCATTGGTTCCGGAAGTAGGTGCCAGCAAAGCTCCGGGTTCTGCAATTGCAGGAAATGCGAATGTATTGGTGGTTCCGAGCCTTGAAGTAGGTAATATTTCTTATAAATTGGTACAGCGTTTAGGTCATGCAGATGCGGTAGGTCCTATTTTGCAGGGTATTGCCCGTCCGGTGAACGACTTGTCACGTGGTTGTTCCATCGAAGATGTTTATCGCATGATTGCAATTACTGCCAACCAGGCTATTGCAGCAAAGAATCAAAATAACCATTAAATCTGAATATATAAAATGAAAGTCTTAGTATTGAACTGCGGTAGTTCGTCCATCAAATACAAGTTGTTTGATATGGATCATAAAGAAGTGATCGCACAGGGTGGTATTGAAAAAATAGGCCTTCAAGGCTCTTTCCTGAAGTTTACTTTGCCTAACGGTGAGAAGAAAGTTCTGGAGAAAGATATTCCCGAACATACCGTAGGTGTGGAGTTTATTCTGGATACACTGACCAGCCCTGAATTTGGCGCTATCAAATCTTTGAATGAAATCAACGCAGTAGGTCACCGTATGGTGCATGGTGGTGAGAAGTTCAGCGAATCTGTGTTGCTGACACAGGAAGTCCTGGATGCTTTCACGGCTTGCAACGACCTGGCTCCGCTTCACAATCCTGCTAACCTGAAAGGCGTAAACGCCATCTCTGCCATATTGCCGAATGTACCGCAGATCGGTGTATTCGATACAGCGTTCCATCAAACTATGCCGGACTATGCATACCTCTATGCCATTCCTTACGAATTGTATAAGAAATATGGTGTGCGTCGTTACGGTTTCCACGGAACTTCTCACCGTTATGTTTCACAACGCGTGTGTGAGTATCTGGGAGTGAGTCCGGAAGGAAAGAAGATTATCACTTGCCACATTGGTAACGGTGGTTCTATCACTGCTGTTAAGGATGGTAAGAGCATAGATACCAGTATGGGATTGACTCCGCTGGAAGGTCTGATGATGGGTACCCGTAGTGGTGACATTGATGCCGGTGCTGTGACTTTCATCATGGAAAAAGAGAACCTGACTGCTGCCGGTGTATCCGACTTGCTGAATAAGAAGAGCGGTGTAAAGGGTATCTTCGGCGTATCCAGTGACATGCGTGAATTGGAGGCTGCCGTTGCTGCCGGTAACAATAAAATGGCCGACCTGACCGAAAAGATGTATTTCTATCGTATCAAAAAGTATATTGGTGCTTATGCTGCTGCTTTGGGTGGCGTAGACATCATCGTATTTACCGGTGGTGTAGGCGAGAACCAGGCTTCTTGTCGTTCCGGTGCATGCGAAGGTTTGGAATACATGGGCGTGAAGCTGGATCTGGAGAAGAATAAGATTCGTGGCGAAGAAGCAGTGATTTCTGCTGAAGATTCTAAGGTGAAAGTTGTAGTAATCCCGACTGATGAAGAACTGATGATTGCTTCGGATACAATGGCTATCCTGAACAAGAAATAATCCTTTTAAAGTAGATAGCGTCGCAATCGCGATGTAACAATAATGCCGGAAGCAATGCGGATTGCCTTCCGGCTTTATTTTTTTAACAATATCTGCTCCGGTCACTGGGGTAAATTCCTTATCTTTGTTTGTCATTTAAGAGAAAGCGACATTTATTCAAACTACTTTAAATATACCAACTTATGAAACGATTCATGTATGTATTGCTCTTTGTTCTGTTAACAGGCGCGACGTATGCGCAACAGGCAAAGTATGTATTCTATTTCATCGGTGATGGAATGGGAGTAAACCAAGTGAACGGTACGGAAATGTACCTGGCTGAACAGGAAGGACGCATTGGCGTGACGCCGTTGCTGTTCACTCAGTTTCCGGCTGTAGGTGTTGCCACTACTTTCTCTGCCACTAATTCGGTTACGGACTCTTCCGCTGCCGGAACTGCATTGGCTACCGGAGTGAAGACGTATAATGGTGCCATCGGTATGGATGACCAGAAGAATGTGATTCAATCAGTTGCCGAAAAAGCGAAGAAAGCCGGGAAGAAAGTCGGTGTAACTACCAGTGTCAGTGTGGACCATGCTACTCCTGCCGCTTTCTATGCTCATCAGCCTAACCGCAGCATGTATTATGAAATAGCCCTTGACTTACCGAAGGCTAACTTTGACTTCTATGCAGGTGGTGGTTTTCTGAAGCCTACTACTACCGCTGATAAGAAAGAAGCTCCGAGCATTTTCCCGATCATTGAGGAAGCCGGTTACACCATTGCGAAAGGTATTGATGACTTTAAGGTTAAGTCCACCCAGGCTGATAAGATGATTCTTATCCAGAAAGACGGTGCTAATCCTTCTTGTCTGCCTTATTCCATTGACCGTAAAGACGGCGATATGACCCTCGCTGAAATCACAGAAAGCGCTGTTTCTTTCCTGACCAAAGGCAAGAACAAGGGCTTCTTCCTGATGGTGGAAGGTGGAAAGATCGACTGGGCTTGCCATAGCAACGACCCTGCCACAGTTTTCGAAGAAGTGATTGATATGGACAACGCCATTAAAGTGGCTTATGAGTTTTATAAAAAACATCCGAAAGAAACTCTGATTGTAGTAACTGCCGACCATGAAACCGGTGGCTTAGGATTGGGTACAGGCAAGTATGAATTACATTTGAAGGCTCTGAAGAACCAGAAACAGTCTCAGGATTTACTTTCTACTGCTATCACGGATTTGCGCAAAGCCAAAGGTCATAATGTAACCTGGGAAGATGCCAAGGCTCTGTTGGTAGAAAAGATGGGTTTCTGGAAAGAATTGCCTTTGACTTGGGAACAGGAGAAGATGTTGCGTGATGAATTTGAGCAATCCTTCGTAAAGAATAAGGTTGTGTTCGAAGAAACTCTTTATTCGAAAACTGAACCGCTGGCTGCTACCGCAAGAAAAGTGATGAGCCAGATTGCCATGATAGGCTGGACAAGTGGCAGCCACACAGCAGAGTATGTGCCGGTATATGCAGTAGGTGCAGGTTCTAAGGAATTTGCCGGTAAGTATGATAATACGGAAATCCCGAAACGTATAGCAAAAGTTGCGGGATACAAATAAACTACTAGCTACCAATTACGAGCGACGAGCTACAAGTGCCATGCGGTATAATTGCGCAGCCACTTGTATCTCGTAGCTTGTATCTCGTAGCTACTTTATTTCTTCCTTGACTATTTCGTCCATTTCCTTGAGACGTTTCTTGCGCTCCTTTGCGGACTTTACTTTCTGCTCTTTGTATCCAAGGTCCGTATGTTCGGAAACCTCCTCGCTGAATTCTTCAAATTCATCCTTTGCCGGACGACCATGCGGGTCGATATTCTCTTCGGCAATCGCATTGTTTCTGTAAATCAAATCATCCATAACTGTATATTTTTAATGGTTTATGGATATACTACAAGGTTGCGGTGAAAAAGGTTTTGTACATTTCCCTTTTCTTGTGGCCATTTACAGAAGATTAAATAGACGAAGCATCTGTTTACAGTGCCGGGAGCAGGTATTTCCAGATTAGATCCAGTTCAACCTGCATGTCTCCGATATGTGCTGTAACGGCAATAACGGCGTCTTTTTCAGGAATTACGAGGATATATTGTCCGTTGGCCCCATTGGCACGGGCGGAAGTTTCGGCAATCCATTCTTCCGACAGTACTTGCCGGCCATTCCACTTCCCTTTTTGCAGGAAGAGTTGTCCCATCTTGGCAAGGTCTTCGGTTTTGAGGTATAGTCCCCAGCCGCCGCAATTGATTCCTTGCGGGCTTTCCTGCCACTTCACATTGACGATGCCCAGTGGACGGAACAGTCGTGGATATAAATAATCCACTAGCTTTTCTCCGGTCACTTTCTGCACAATGGCGGAAAGCATATAGGTTCCGAGACTGTTATAAGCAAAGAAAGTGCCCGGCTTATGTTCTACGGGATGAGCGAGGAACTGCTCCACCCAATCCTTGGCGGGAGTTTCAGTAGCCTGGGTATTGACGCTCGGGGCTGTATCATGTTCGCAAGTCATAGTCAGTAAGTCGCGGATAGTCATGGCTTTTAGGTTTTCACTGACGTTTGCGGGTAGCTTATCCGGGAAGAAAGAGATTATTTTATCCGTCAGATTTAGTCTTCCTTCTGAAATGAGGAGTCCTACAGCCGAGGCGGTAAATGTCTTACTGACAGAGCTCAGAATGTGCGGCTCATCTTCTTTCCCTTCACCTATCCACTTTTCGGCAAGCACGTTACCATGTTGCACTATCATGATGCTGTGCAGGTCCTGGTTAGCTTTCTGCACTGCATCCAGGTATTTTTCCATAGCTTTCTCCAGTTTTTTAGAGGCAGTGCTACGTGGAAGTCCTTTTGTCAACTGGTTGATGGAAATTAGTTTGATGCCTTTATCTTCAATGACTTGCTTTACGCGCGGGCTGGTGAGGAGGTCTGTCACTCCCTGCCGGTCGAGTGCTACTTGTTCGTAGCCGATATGAAAGACAGTTCTCATTTCTTCGTTATCCAGTGCCGGATGGTCGAGGAACAGATACCGTTTACCGGCTTCCAGTTTATTGAGGGAACGGATGAAGCTCTCTTCTTTTTCAGCCGATGTCCGGCTCGGGCCATCATATCCGATATAGGTGAACCGGTAATCTTCGGGTGAATCCATGCGGTCAATGGAAGGGAGGTTGTACTCCTTTGCCAGTCGCAACACCAATTCGTTCACTTCTTTCGTGAATCCGGTGGACAGCATGTGCCCTGTCATATGACTGAGTTGGGGAATGTTCTTCAGTGCCATTTCTATCTGTGCACGGAATTCTTGCTCCACCTCTTTTATATCCCATTTGTTTTCCATAACCGACTGTCCCGGATAGGCCGGATTAGCCCCCATCATCGGATAAAAATATCCGTTCTCGTCCGTCAGGCTGGGACAATACGTCAGGGGGCGCCATTTTACATTTTCCCATTCACTGGTAATGACTAAATGTAGTCCGGCATCCAATCCCGGATTTTCTTTCAGTAGACGAACGGCTTCCGGATACCAGGCGGCTACAGGCATCACTTCTACCGAGCGGGCGATGCCCGACTGATAAGTTTGAATACAAGCCTCGTTGACGGAGTGGAAAGCTCCAAGGTCGTCGATGCGGATAGCAAGGGTAGGGGCGGCTTGTCCCCATGCCGGAAGGGTACTTACAGCAAGAAAACATCCGGCAAAAAGGTGTTTCAGTCTTAAAAGGTTCATATCGGATTGGGCGGTTGGTTGGCGCTTTAAGAGGGCTTCCGGGATGGATTATAGTTTGGTTTCTCCTTCAATAAAGTTCTCAAGGAAGAGATTCTCACCGTCGAATACGGCGTAGGAGAAATAATTAATCCAGTCTCCCAATATGGTGACACGGGCGGTGGCGCTCAACATCAGGTCCAGTTCGATGTGGCGGTGTCCGTAGATGAAGTAGTTGATATTCGGGTGACTTTTCAGGTATTCCTTGGTGTAGAGCACCAGGAATTCTTTGTCTTCACCCATATAGTCGGGCTCCTTGCCGTCCACACGTTTCAGACGGCTATGTTTTGCCCAATTCAGTCCTAGCTCCATACTCCAACGCGGGTGTATGGCGGAGAAAAGGGTTTGCAGGAATTCGCTGTGAAACATGGAGCGCAGAAATTTGAACTTCTTGTCGGGGTCGCCCAAACCATCGCCGTGGGCAAGGTAGAACTCTTTGCCGTATATTTCCGTGGTGAGCGGTTCGCGGTGCATGATGACGCCGCACTCGCGGGTCAGATAGTCGCCGCACCAAATATCATGGTTACCTGTGAAGAAATGCACTTCCACTCCTATGTCCGTCAGTTCGGACAGCTTTCCCAGAAAACGGGTATATCCTTTCGGCACAACGGTCTTGAATTCATACCAGAAGTCGAACATATCTCCCAGTAAATATACGGCAGAAGCCTTGTGCTTGATACTGTCGAGGAAATTAACGAGGCGTCGCTCTTGTGTACGCCCGTGTTCGATGGCACGTGAGCCGAGGTGTGCGTCCGAAAGGAAATATACATTCTTCATAACCGTGCTATTCTGTTGAATTACAAATTACTAATTGCAAATTACAGGAATCCCAGTTCCAGTTTGGCTTCTTCGCTCATCATGTCCTTGTCCCATTCCGGTTCGAACACCAGATTGATGGTGGCGGCAGATACACCGTCAACTGATTCCACTTTCTGGCGCACGTCTTCCATGATGAAGTCGGCTGCCGGACAGTTGGGGGCTGTCAAGGTCATATCAATATTTACTTCTCCGCTGTCGGAGACATCTATTTTGTAGATAAGTCCCAGATCGTATACATTTACCGGGATTTCCGGGTCGAATACGGTTTTGAGCATCGCTACTATTTTTTCTTCTATTTCAAACTTGGTCATATTCGTTTCATTTTAGTTAGGCAAAGATAGTTGAAACCGGAAGCAGAAGCAAATTTATTTGCATTATGCTGAATGCAACTCATCTTCGTGAAGCAAAGCTAAAGAAATAAATTGAAACTACAAAGGAACGGGTTTTGAAAAAGCCTGTCACAAGCACTCTGCAACTCGAATATTAAGACCTTTTATTAAGCACATTACTACCTTTTACATCAAACATTACTATCTTTCATCTGTATCTTTCTTACCGCTCATGTAAAAGATGGCATCTTTTGTAGCAAAACATGCCATCTTTTGATGTGAAAGATGCCACCTTTCGTAGCAAAAGATGCCATCTTTTACATGGGCGGTAAGGAAGATCCGGGTGACTTCCTTGAATGCTTTCTCTTAAATCATTCCTTCATCGTTAAAGCTATAATACTTTCCGTCTGTTACAATAACGTGGTCGATGAGACGGATGTTCATTGTCTGAGCGCCTTTTTGGACAAGTTGCGTCAGGCGTTGGTCGTCTGTACTGGGGCGTGGGCTGCCGGAAGGATGGTTGTGTATCAGAGCTATTTGTGTGGCTCGTTGTATTAAGGCTTCGCGCAGGATGCTGCGTACGTCGGCAGTAGTCTGGTCGATGCCGCCGCGGCTGATGCGGGATTTGTCGATGACGCGGGAAGCCTGGTTAAGGAGTAAAACCCAGAATTCTTCGTGTGCCAGGTCGCAAAGAAGCGGGTGAAAGATTTCGTAGATGTCTTTGGAAGAGCGGATGGTGGCACGTTCCGGACGTTCCTGTAGTTTGCGGCGTTTACCCAGTTCCAATGCTGCCATGATGGTGATGCTTTTGGCGGGACCGAAGCCTTTGAAGCGGGAAAAGTCCTGCACTTCCCATTTACCCAATTGATTGAGGTCGTTGCCGCAAGTGGAAAGTACCCGTTGCATAAGTGATACCGCGCTTTCTTCTGTGTTTCCCGAACCGATAAGGATGGCAAGCAATTCAGCATCGCTCAAGGCTTCCGCTCCCTTCAGCATCATTTTTTCCCGCGGACGGTCTTCTTCCGCCCACTGATTGATAGTCAGTTTCTCCATGTTAATCACTAATCGCTAATCACTTATAAAAGTTCTTTTTGAAAGCCTCAAACTCGTCTTTACCGAGTATACAGCGATTCCACCATGCTCTCCAAAAGCCTGTGCCGTATCCGATGAGTTGGATAAAGGAGGCGGCAATGGAATAGATGCCGATGTGCAGGCTTCGGTTCTGGATGGAAGAGTCTATGCATACCAGCAGTGCGTACAAAGCAATGGGCGTCAGACTGTAAAGGCAGAAAGGAGTACCAAGCAGCAGTACCGCTACTCCCAGTGTGAATGTTGCGGGCAGGAGGTGGACTACTTTCAGTGATTCCGGATATTTCTTATATAGATTGATGCGCGCAATTCCCGAATTATGCACTTGCTTGAAGAATTTCTTTAAGTCCGTGCGGCGTTTATGATATACCCATGCATCGGGGAATAACCGGCAGCGGTAACCGCCTTTAAATATCCGGATGCTGAAGTCTATGTCTTCTCCGAATCGCATCTTTGAAAAACCACCCAATGCGGCATATACGTCTCGCTTAACACCCATGTTGAAGCTGCGCGGATAGAACTTATCCATTTTCTTTTTTCCTCCCCGGATGCCTCCGGTAGTGAAGAAAGAGGTCATGGAGTAGTTGATGGCCTTTTGTATATCTGTAAAAGACTCGTGAGCCCGGTCCGGTCCGCCGAAAGCATCGGCAGGACTGGCTTGCAGTTCTTTTTCAATGGCGGCGAGATAACCTGCGGGTAGGATGCAGTCGGAATCGAGGATGATCAGGTATTCCCCCGCGCTTCGTTCGGCGCCATAGTTACGGGTTTGTCCGGGACCGGAATTCGGTTTGTTGTAATAGTGTATGTCCAGTTTATCCTGATATGTGTCCACTACCTCCTTGCAGGGAATGGAGGAACCATCTTCCACAATTACGACTTCAAAGTCTTTGAAACTCTGTTCGGTCAGACTTTGCAACAGTTCGTCTACTTCGTCGGGACGGTTGTATACAGGAATAATGACGGAGTATCTCATAGGTATTAATCTTTTAGTTCGTTTTCTATTTCTTCAATGCTGGGCAGGGTACTCTTGAAATCTTTTGGGTAAAGCTGACTTAATTCATATTCAGAGATACCGATGGGCAGGTTGGCTGTGTCCAGTGTATATCGTGCCACTATGTTGTTCTTACTTTTACAAATTAGCAATCCTATAGTTGGATTGTCTTGTGGCAGTTTCATCTCATGATTGATGGCAGAGACATAGAAACCTAACTTACCAATATATTCGGGCTGGAAGTCTCCCGTTTTTAACTCTATCACTACATAACTGCGTAGTTTGAGATGATAAAATAGCAGATCGATAAAGAATTCATCACCACCGACTTCAAGGCGTACTTGCCGTCCTACATAGGCAAAACCATTTCCTAATTCAATGAGGAATTTGGTGATATTGTCAGTTAGGGCATCTTCCAACTCCCGTTCAAGATAACCATCACGCAGGGTGAGGAAGTCGAAATTATAAGGGTCCTTTGTTAGTTCCTGTGCAAGGCTGCTTTGTGATGCCGGTAGGCATGATGAGAAATTGTTAATAGAAGCACCTTCTCTGTAATAGAGACTACTTTCTATCATATTAAGTAACATATTTCGGCTCCAGCCATTTTCTACAGTTTTATTAATATAGAATACAGCCTCTTTTATGTTCTTTATTTTATCAATGATACAGCGTTGATGTCCCCATGGAACTGCGAAAAAGAGCTTTTCTATTTCTGCCACAACTTGTGGCAGTTTCTCACTTTTACTTTCCGCCCCAACTTGTGGCAGTTTTGTATCAGGCTGAGAATAAAAAGAATACCATTTCTTCATATACCAAAGGTTGCGCGAAGAAAAGCCACTCATATCTGGAAAATTCGTCTTTAGATCTTGGGATAATTGTTCAATGATGCCATCTCCCCATTTTGCTTCCGCTTTCAACCGGACTATATCACCTCCTATACTCCAGTATAGTTTCAATAACTCCGTATTTACTTTTACCGCTGCCTTAATCTGACTCTGGCGGATACGCTGTTTCAGTTCGCCTATCCACTCTTTATATTCGTTGTCTGTCTTTATCAGTTTACTCATGGTGCAATTCTATTGCTTATTGCTTACAAAGATAAATCATTCTTTTCCGATAATCTTCCCAATCCCGCTGTATATTCTTTTGCTCCCCTATAAAAAAACTGCCTGCCAGAAGTGTTTAATTCTTCTGACAGGCAGCTTGTATAATCGTAATTATGTAGTCGGGGAATCGGCTTATGCCTTCACACGGCTTACATAAGAACCGTCACGAGTGTCGATTTCAATTGTTTCACCTTCATTGATGAACAGCGGAACGCGCACTGTTGCACCAGACTCTACAGTAGCAGGTTTCAACGTGTTTGTAGCTGTATCACCCTTTTACACCCGGTTCGGTATAAGTAATCTTCATTTGAACCTTTATAGGCATATCAGCATAAAGAACTGTTTCAGTAGAAGCATCAGATACTACTTCCAGTACAGCACCTTCCAACAGGAAGTCAACACCATTGATCAGGTCGTGGGCAATAGGGTGTTGGTCGAAAGTTTCTGATTCATGAAGATGTAATCTTCACCTTCTTTATATAAGAACTGATACGGACGACGTTCTACACGTACATCTTCCAGTTTTTTCACCGATGTTAAAGCGACGTTCCAGTACATAACCGTTTACTACGTCTTTCAGTTTTACACGCATGAAGGTATTACCTTTTCCCCGGCTTTACATGCAGGAAGTCAATACAAAAGTACAGCTTGCCATCCATACGGATGCAAGTTCCGATTTTAATGTCTTGGGCATTAATCATACTAATATTTTTATTTTAGATGTTATATAATTGTCTCCACTGAGCTTTGCGGGTGCAAAAGTAATGGAAATCAGTAAAAATCGCAAAAAGTTTTGAGAGAAAAAGACTTAACTCTTGGTTATTTTGAAAAAGTCCCTATTTTTGCAGCCCGATTACGTGAAATAATAACATAAAAACAATATACAGTAATGAAAAAGAACATTTCAACCCTCTAACAGAAAGAGAAAAAAAACAAACACGGTTTCCGTGAGAGAATGGCTTCCGCTAACGGTCGCAGAGTATTAGCTGCACGTCGTGCTAAAGGCCGCAAGAAACTGACTGTTTTCTGACGAATACAACGGAGTGAAAGCATAAGTAAACTCTTTGTAATAAAGAATAAGAAAGCCGCAAAGGACTGATAACAGTGCTTTGCGGCTTTTCTTATTGTGACGATAAAGTTTTAGCGGAATTAATTAATTTCTTTTTGGTTATGAATTAATTCACCACAGATTACACAGATTGACACAGATTCTATTTTACTGATTATTAGATTAATAAATCTGTGTCAATCTGTGTAATCTGTGGTGAGTCTTATTCATTCCTATACCCTTATGAATCTGAAACGTATTAGTTTCACCAACGTTTTTCCCTTATTATTCCTCTATTTCCTTTCCGGCTTTTTTCCATTCTTCGAAACCTTTGTCGAGGTCGTAAACCACATATCCCTTTTCGCTGAGTATAGCGGCAGCCTTTTTACTGCGTTTACCACTACGGCAATACAAAGCAACGGGTTTATCTTTCTGTAGAGTGGAGTCGGCTATTTCCGCAAAAGTCTTATCAAGTACATTGATGTTGATGCTTTTGGGAATGTGTGATTCCGAGTATTCGGCTACGGTGCGTACATCCAGACGTTGTATCTCAGGATTGGCTATCAGCGTGGAGAAATCTTCCACGGATACAGACTTGAAATCTCCTTTCTGCTGACAGGAGAAAAGAGAAAAAGAATAGGCAGATGCCTGCAATCAAAGAATTTATTTTCATCTTATTGGGGGGTATATTCAAATTCATAAGTTACTTCTTTGCCGGAATACGTGTTTAAGCTGAAATAGATTGTAACTTTATCAATTCCATCCTCTGCATATTGCCGTAACGGAACGGATGCATACGCACGTTTCGTGTATGCCTGCACATCTCCGCCATCATCATGATAGAGACAGACGTACCGTCCGGGTTCCTGCTTCTTTATCCGTGGTGACTTCATTCTCAATGAAATGGAACGAGTGCTTTCCGTTCTGCGACTTGATTTCCAGCATTATGTTCAGGTAATCAATTCCCCATCCAGATACTCAGTATATCTGCCGGATCACGCTTTATTCCATCCTTGAATTTATCCGCAGACTGCGGCACAGGCGATATGGCACTCAATACTGCATGCCACAATTTCACCCGGATGTCCCATCGGCAGCTTCCGCCTTGCCATAGTTGCTGACAATGCGGGCAGAGGCATTAACGTCTATACGTGTTTTCGACGCATCTTCCACCATTGCATGTTCGCCTTCATCCGTCAGCACGGATTGCAGGCTGCCGTCGGCACCGGCCTGTGCCCAGTCAGGAAGTCAGTTTTACGGACGGATAATGATAATCATCATCGCCGCAGGAAACCAGCATGAATACCGGTAGGGAAGAAACCAGCATAAAGAAACCGGAAATTGCAGCTTACCTTTTTCATATATTGCTTCTATTTCGATTATCGTTCTTGTAGCCAAATACCTCGTCAGTGGATTGGCATACATCAACAACATCTTTTCGCGCAGGAATGGATGTGCCTTTATTGGGCAGTTCAATGCGTGCAAAGTTGCTGGTCGATGTAGTCAGTGAAGTGTTTTTCTCTTCGGCGGTATAATGACCGGCGAAGGCTTGGGTGCCCGACAATAATCGTGAGCAATGTAATTAAGCCGGGATACATACGATAAGTTTGCATGGATTCTCCGATCTATAAGGGCGGAGATCTGTGAAAACAGTTCGGGTTTGGAAAGAGAACGGTCCAGCTTTCCAGCTCTTCATTGATGCACGACGCTACCTGGAAGTGCACGCGTCCTTTAGTCCGGAACAAGCCGGTCTGCATATTCTTTCAGGTCGTCCTCCTGCGTCTTTTTGTAGTCCGGTATATCGCGTTTCAGTTGGAACTCCTGTGCTTTCAGGTAATCACAAGGATCGTACAATGAAATGGCCAATGGAAGGATGTTCATTTCAATCAGGCGGTCGATAATGTCACCCTCACCGCCCATAGCCAGCATCTTGAGAACGCTTTCCTGTGTACGGTCGTTGGAGTCCTTGGCACGCCCCTCACGTTGGGCGATCCAGATGGACTGTTTCTTCTCCGCAATGGTATAGTGCATATAGCGCGACATGCGTCCGGAAAGATTCCAGCATTTGGCGCATGGTCAGGGCACGTTGTACTATGAATGATTTGTTGACACGCACGAACTTCTTAATCCAGGGATAGATCAGCAGGTTATCGCCGATGGCAATTTCTACTGTATCCATACCTTTGTCTATCAACTCTACGGACAGGAAACCGGAGTCGAGAATGATATCGCGGTGGTTAGAGATATAAGTATAAGCGGGATGTCTTGTCCGTCAGAGCCGCAAGTGTCCAGAGTTACTCCCTGGGCTCGTGTCTTTGGCAAATCTTTTCAGATTGTGTAACAGAATGCTTTCTGAAACTCCACTACGGCATGTACTTTCGCGCAAGTCCTCAAAGCGAACTCCTGGGCACAGCAGACGCCACTCTGCTGAAAGCCGGATCGGCAATCGTCTTCGTAAATCTGAGGAAGTCC